>JACCDZ010751951.1_pt1 | contig 26563 bp, 24 predicted proteins | sample 7449551 | NCBI WGS metagenome assembly JACCDZ01 (sample SAMN15323452, study PRJNA562643) | freshwater metagenome | isolation source: river surface water | place: USA:Blue River Watershed | collected 2017-08-18 | reverse complement strand
GTACCGCTTTTGTAGGTTGTGATATTACTTTTACAGCCAATGTTGCCGATTTGCGACAGGCGCATTTTCATATTATCGGAGTACCCACGGATATTGATTCCAATAAAGTGCCGAATTTGAATCCGCTATTAGGCGCGACTAAAAGTGTAGCATCTGCCTTGAAAAAAGGCGATGTTGTGGTGTATGAATCTACCGTTTATCCAGGTTGTACGGAAGACGATTGTTTGCCTATTTTGGAAGCTGTTTCAGGATTGCAAGGCGGTGTTGATTTTAAATACGGCTACAGCCCAGAGCGCATTGTGCCTGGTGATAAGGTGAGAACCTTGACTACCATATTAAAAATAGTATCTGGCAATGATGCCGAAGCCTTGGAATTAATTGCTGGGGTATACGGAAGTATTATCAAAGCAGGATTGCATCGCGCTGAATCGATTAAAGTAGCCGAAGCAGCCAAGGTGATTGAAAACACCCAACGAGACATCAATATTTCGTTAATGAACGAATTGGCGATTATTTTTGATAAAATGGGGATTGATACCCAAGCGGTGATTGCTGCGGCAGGAACCAAATGGAATTTTCATCAATACCAACCTGGTTTAGTTGGTGGTCATTGCATTAGTGTGGATCCGTTTTACTTGATGCACAAAGCCAAAATGATGGGCATCGAACCACAAGTAATTGCGGCAGGACGACGCGTGAATGATTTTATTCCGTCGTTTATTGCCAAACGCATTGTACAGTCCTTGATTGAACAAGATAAAAATCCAGGAAAATCGAGAGTCTTGGTGATGGGCATCACCTTCAAAGAAGAGGTATCAGACATTCGCAATTCGAAAGTAGTTGATCTAATCAAAGAGTTAGAAGACTATTCGATTGCCGTTGATGTGATTGACCCTTTTGGAAGCCCAGCAGAATTAGCCCACGAATACAATATTCAATTGAAAGCAGCACCCGAAGGGAAATACGATAGTATCGTTTTAGCTGTAGGACATCAAGCGTATCGTAGCATGCAACCATCAGATTTTGAAAGCTTGTCCAACGGACCGGTATATCTTTTTGACATTAAAGGCGTGTTGAAGAAAGAGGATTATGCGAATTATTGGAGATTGTAGGATATACGAGGTACGATATACGAAGTACGATATACGAAGTACGAGTTACGATATTAGATTTACGAAGTGCAAATTTCAATATTCAACATTCCGTATTGAATATTCAAAATTTTAACAAAGAACATTAGAACAACGAATAAAGTATAATAAATGTTGACTTCGAGTGCCTCAGTCAACAAGAATAAGCGTTAACTGAGGCACTCGAAGTCAACTAATAACAACAAAAAAACCTTGGCGCCCTAGCGTCTTAGTGGCAAATTAAAGATTGCCTGACTGCCGCAGGCAGGCTTCATTCTGTTCGCAATGACAGACAACCGATAACAGACAACAAATAAAGAACTTGGCGCCATAGCGTCCCTGCCTGCAGCTGGCAGGTTAGCAGCAAAATATATGGAAACACAAAACGACGAAATAACCTTAAAAGAACTACTCGAGAAAGCCAAAGAATGGTACTCGTACTTACTGTCGCAATGGAAGATCATTGTATTAGCTGGAGTAATAGGGGCAGCTATAGGATTAGCCTACTCCATTAGTAAAAAACCAATTTATACTGCCACCTTATCCTTTGCATTAGAAGATGAGAAATCTGGGGGAATGGGAGGTGCCTTAGGATTGGCAAGTTCTTTAGGTTTCGATTTAGGAGGTAGTGCAGGAGGTATGTTTACGGGTTCTAATTTGACCGAATTATTTAAATCCCGCTTGATGGTAGAGCAAACCTTGATGCTACCGGTACTTGTAGGAACCGATACTATTTCTTTGGCAGAACTATATATTCAAACCAAAGAATGGCGAGAAGTATGGAATGAGAAACCGAAATTAAAAGCCATCCAATTTCCCCCTTTGACCAAACGCAAGTACTTTACAAGAGAGCACGACAGTATTATGGGAGTTATGTATGAAGATTTGTCTAAAACTAGTTTAACCGTAGCTCAAAAAGATAAAAAAACATCGATTATTAGTATTGATGTGAAATCAGAGAATGAGGCCTTTGCTAAAGCATTCTCTGAAACCTTAGCTAAGCAAGTTTCTGACTTTTATGTGAATACCAAAAGTAAGAAAGCCCGACTAAATATGGCAATTTTACAAAAACAAACGGACTCAATTCGTGCGGAATTGAATGGTGCGATTACGGGTGTAGCGGTAGCCAACGACAACACATTTATGTTGAACCCAGCCTTGAATGTGAATAGAGCGCCATCTGCCAAGCGCCAGGTCGATGTGCAAGCCAATACCGCTATTTTAACCGAATTAGTGAAACAAACCGAACTAGCCAAGGTGACCTTACGTAAAGAAACGCCACTAATTCAAGTCATAGACCGACCAATTCTACCATTACCAAAAGAACATTTTGGGAAATCTAAAGGAGTTTTGTTGGGTGGAATTTTAGCTTGTTTTTTGACCGTGTTAGGATTGATTAGTAAAAGAATTTTAAAAGAGATTATATAAATGAAGATAGTTGTAGTTGGAACAGGATACGTTGGTTTAGTAACAGGAACTTGTTTTGCTGAAGTTGGCATAGATGTAATTTGTGTGGATATTGATCATACTAAAATTCAAAATTTAAACAAAGGAATTATACCTATTTTTGAACCTGGTTTAGAAGCATTAGTTACTAAAAATGTTGAAAAAGGAAGATTACAGTTCTCTACTTCATTGGCTCAAAGTATTATAGGTGCTGATGTCGCTTTTATAGCTGTTGGGACTCCACCAGGAGAGGATGGTAGTGCCGATTTGAAATATGTGATTGGTGTAGCTCAAGAAATTGGGCAGCATATGAACAGTTATGGCGTAATTGTTACTAAAAGTACAGTTCCAGTTGGAACTGCTGAAAAAGTACTAGCGGCTATACAACAAGAATTATTGAAAAGACAATTAGATATTACGTTTGATGTAGCCTCTAATCCTGAGTTTTTAAAGGAAGGAGCAGCCATTGATGATTTTTTAAAACCTGATCGTATTGTAGTTGGAGTTTCCTCTGCAAAGGCAGAAGAGGTAATGCGTAAGTTATACAAACCCTTCTTATTAAACGGTCATCCCATTATTTTTATGGATGTTCCTAGTGCCGAGATGACTAAATATGCAGCTAATAGTATGCTGGCTACTAAAATTAGTTTCATGAACGATATTGCAAATTTATGCGAAATTGTAGGTGCGGATGTCAATATGGTTCGTAAAGGAATTGGAAGTGATGCTAGAATAGGAAATAAATTTATCTATCCTGGAATTGGATATGGAGGTTCTTGTTTTCCAAAAGATGTAAAGGCATTAATAAAAACTGCCGCTTCAAATGGCTATCAAATGCAAATTTTAGAGGCTGTAGAGGCTGTAAATGAAAAGCAAAAGTCAGTTTTATTTGAAAAGTTGATGAATCGTTTTCAAGGAAATATTGCAGGAAAAACTTTTGCCATTTGGGGATTGTCATTTAAACCCAATACAGATGATATGCGTGAAGCACCATCTTTAGTTATTATTGATAAAATTTTAAAAGCAGGTGGTAAGATAAAAGCTTTTGATCCAATTGCTATGCCAGAAACCAAACATAGTATTGGAGATATAATTGAATACTCAAAAAACGAGTATGAGGCTTTAGAAAACGCTTATGCATTACTGATAGTTACCGAATGGGCTGATTTCAGGTCACCTAATTTTGAAAAAATTAAAAATGCATTAATAAATCCAATTATATTTGACGGTAGAAATATTTATGATACCAAAGAATTGAATGAATTAGGATTTGAACATTACGGTATAGGCACAAAATAAATAAAATGAGTAAAAGAATATTAATTACAGGTGCTGCTGGTTTTTTAGGATCACATTTGTGTGACCGTTTTATAGCTGAAGGATATCAAGTTGTTGCAATGGATAATTTGATTACAGGAGATATTAAAAATATCGAACATCTTTTTCCTTTAAAGCAATTTGAGTTTTATAATCATGATGTGTCTAATTATGTACACGTAAGTGGACAATTAGATTATATTCTTCACTTTGCATCTCCAGCAAGTCCTATTGATTATTTAAAAATTCCTATTCAAACTTTAAAGGTTGGATCATTAGGGACACACAATTTATTAGGTCTTGCCAAAGAAAAGAAAGCGCGATTTTTGATAGCTTCTACTTCTGAGGTGTATGGAGATCCTACAGTTCATCCACAAACAGAAGAATATTGGGGCAATGTTAATCCTATAGGACCGAGAAGTGTTTACGATGAAGCCAAACGTTTTCAAGAAGCCATTACAATGGCCTATCATACGTTTCACGGTTTGGAAACTAGAATTGTTAGAATATTTAATACCTACGGTCCAAGAATGCGTTTGAATGATGGGAGAGTATTACCAGCTTTTATTGGTCAAGCATTACGAGGGGAAGACCTTACTATTTTTGGAGATGGAACCCAAACGCGAGCTTTTTGTTATGTTGATGATTTAGTAGAAGGAATTTATCGTTTGTTGCATTCTGATTATGTGTATCCAGTAAATATTGGTAATCCAAATGAAATCACAATGAATGATTTTGCCCAAGAGATTATTAAATTAACGGGTACAAATCAGAAAATAGTATATTTAACATTGCCACAAGATGATCCGAAACAAAGACAACCTGATATTTCTAAAGCCCAAGAAATTTTAGATTGGTCACCTAAAGTCGATAGAAAAGAAGGGTTAAAAATTACCTATGAATATTTTAAAAATTTTTCACTAAAAGAATTAGAAGAAAATAAAAAAAATAAAGAATTCAATTAAATAAAATTATGAATTTAGAAAACAAAACCATATTAATTACAGGAGGTACTGGATCTTTAGGAAAAGCTCTGACTTCTCATATTTTCAAACACCATTCTAATATTAAAAAGTTAATCATCTTGTCTAGAGATGAACAAAAACAATTTCAAATGGCTCAGGAATTTCCTGAAAATCAATTTCCTCAAATTCGTTTTTTCTTAGGGGATGTTCGTGATGAACAAAGATTGATTAGGGCTTTTCAAGGAGTAGATGTTGTAATTCATGCCGCAGCTATGAAACATGTTCATCTAGCGGAATATAATCCAGATGAATGTATCAAAACTAATATTGGTGGAGCACAAAATGTAATTCATGCAGCTTTACAAACTAGCGTATCTAATGTGGTAGCATTATCGACAGACAAAGCTTGCGCACCTATTAATTTATATGGTGCTACAAAATTAACATCAGATAAATTATTTGTAGCCGCAAATAATATAAAAGGAACAAATCCTATTAAATTTTCAGTAGTGCGTTATGGAAATGTTATGGGATCTAATGGCTCTGTAATTCCATTTTTCATTAAGAAAAAAAGTGAAGGAAAATTACCAATAACGGATAGTGCTATGACTCGTTTTAACATCTCTTTACAAGGAGGGGTTGATATGGTGATGCACGCAATGGAACATGCTTGGGGAGGAGAAATTTTTATTCCTAAAATTCCTTCGTATCGAATTACAGATGTAGCTACTGCAGTAGCGCCTGAGTGTGAACAAGTAATTGTTGGTATTCGACCTGGCGAAAAGATACATGAAGAAATGATAACGTCTTCTGATTCTTTTTATACCTATGATTTAGGTAAATATTATACTATTCTCCCTACTGTGCCTAATTTTAAAATAAATGATTTTATCGATTCATTTGGAGCCAAAAAGGTAGCAGAGGGATTTAACTATGATTCTGGAACCAATACAGAATGGGAAACCATTGATAGTTTGAGAGCATTGATAAAAGAACATGTAGATTCAAATTTTTTAGTAAATGATATTTGATAAGAGTGTTTTAATTACAGGTATATCAGGAATGCTTGGTATGGCAGTTTATAGACATTTTAAGAAATTAAATTCGTATAAAATATTCGGAATATCAAGAAATAAAAACTTTAGACTTGAGGGGGCTGAAATTTTAATAGGTGATTTAACATCAAAAGATTTTTTATATTCTATTCAAAGCCAAAAATTTGATTCAATTATTCATTGTTCTGCTGAGGTAAATGTTAATTTATGTGAAATTGAAAAGCAGTTGGCTTTTAAGGCAAATGTTTCTGCAACGGAGTTATTATTTTCACATTTAGATTCAGACAATTATGTATATATATCTACAGATGCGGTTTTTGATGGTATAGTGGGTAATTATTCGGAAGATTCCTTAGTTAATCCTTTGAGTTATTATGCTGAGACAAAATTGTTGGGTGAGGAAGCAGTTAAGAATAATGCGATAAATTATTATATATTAAGGACTAATATTTATGGTTTTAATATACCTATGAAAAAATCGCTCTTTGAATGGGGGTACACTGAACTTAAGGATGGTAAAACCATTAATGGTTTCAGCAATATGTATTTCAATCCAATGTATGTAGGTCAATTAGCGGAGATAATTGAAAAAATTGTAGCGTCAAATATTAAATACGGAATTTATAACATTGCAACTAATGAAAAAATCTCAAAATACGATTTTTTACTAAAAATCTCAAAAAAATTTGATTTTTCTGAACAGTACGTAAATCGTATTGAATTCAATCAAAATAATTTTGTTGCGCCAAGAGCGTTGAACACAACTTTAGATAATTCAAAAGTTAAAATTGCATTTAAAGATTTTGACTTCTCAATAGATTCAGGTTTTTCAATGTTAAGAAATGATTTCTACAGTAAATAATTATAAATTATGAAAAAAATTAAATTTGGGAATAAGATAATAGGTCAAGGTGAACCATTATATTTTATAGCTGATATTGGAGCCAATCATGATGGTGATATTAATAGGGCATATAAACTAATTGAGTTAGCTAAAGAAGCGGGTGCTGATGCCGCTAAATTCCAAAATTTTCAAGCTTCAAAAATTGTAAGTAAAGTTGGTTTTGAAAAATTAGGAACTCAGTTATCACATCAATCCTCATGGAAAAAAAGTGTATATGAAGTATATGAAGATGCAAGTGTTTCTTTGGACTGGACCTCATTATTGAAAAATAAATGTGATGAAGTAGGGATTGATTTTTTCACAAGTGCTTATGATTTTGAGTCTGTTGATGCAGTTGATCCTTTCGTAGATTTATATAAAATTGGTTCAGGTGATATCACTTGGATTGAAATAATAGAGTATATTGCTAAAAAGAACAAACCCGTATTAATTGCAACAGGAGCTTCGGAAATGACAGATGTTGTTAGAGCAATGAATGCTATAGAAGCTATTACAGAAGACGTTGTGTTAATGCAATGTAATACAAATTATACTTTAGATAAGGATAAATTTAGATATGTTAATTTAAATGTTCTAAAATACTTTGCTCAACGTTTTCCTAATTCAATACTCGGTTTGTCTGATCATACATTAGGACATGCAACAGTTTTAGGAGCGGTTGCTTTGGGTGCTTTAGTAATTGAAAAACATTTTACAGATAGTAATGATAATGATGGGCCTGATCATAAGTTTGCAATGAATCCAAAATCTTGGAGAGAAATGGTTGATAACGCAAATGAGGTTTATTATGCTTTAGGAGATGGAGTAAAAAGAATAGAAGAGAATGAAAAAAAATCTTTAATAGTCCAAAGAAGATCTTTAAGAGCAGTTTCAGATTTTGAAATAGGGCATGTGATAACAAAAAAGGATTTAGAAGCACTTCGCCCAATACCAGAAGATGGGTTTTCACCACACCAAATAGATGAACTTCTTGGTCAAGTTTTAGTAACCCCAATCGAAAAAGGGGAACATATTACAAAAAAACATATTCAATAAATAGCTATGTTAAAAGGAGAAATAACTGGACTTCGAGCCATAGAAAAAGATGATTTAATTCTTTTACGTGATTGGAGGAATAATCCTGATTTTAGAAAAAATTTTAGAGAACATAAGGAACTAAACTTACTGAATCAAGTAAATTGGTTTGATAGAACTTATGCTAATCCAAATGATTTTATGTTTGTAATTGTTGATCTGGAAAACAATGAACCAATTGGTGCTTGCGGACTTTTATATACAAATTGGATTAATAGGTCAACCGATTTCTCATTTTATATAGGTCGTGATCAATTATATATTGATGATAAATATGCTTATGATGCCGCTAATACTTTAATTAAATATGGCTTTGAAGATCTTAATTTAAATAAGATATGGATGGAATTATATGAATATGACTATAAAAAACTAAATTTTTTTAAAGATAAATTTAGCTTTAAGGTTGATGGTAAATTAAGACAAAATGCCTTCAGTGAAGGTAAATATTGGGATTCATATATTATTTCTATTTTAAAATCTGATTTTATATAATTATTTTAAATGGCTAATAAGCTTATATTAGGTACTGTTCAAATGGGCTTGGATTACGGGGTTAATAATCATTCTGGGAAAATTTCTTTTTCAGATAGTTGTGCAATTTTATTAGAAGCTCATGAAACTGGAATTGAAATTTTAGATACTGCAGAAACATATGGTAATGCGCATCAAATAATTGGTAATTTTCATAAATTACATCCCGAAATTAAGTTTAAGGTTATTACTAAAGTACCTGCTGATATTGTTATAGATTTAGTATGTAGCAGAGTATTAGAATATATACATCATTTAAATATTGATAAAATAGAGGTGTTAATGTTTCATTCTTTTGATTCTTATTATCAAAACAGAAATAAACTTAAAGACCTAGAAATTCTAAAAGCTAATGGATATATTAATCATATTGGTGTTTCAGTTTATACTAATGAACAAATTGAGACTTTATTATTAGATGATATAATTACAGTAGTTCAATTGCCATTCAATTTATTAGATAATTATTCATTGAGAGGAAATTTAATAAACCAATTAAAAAGTAAAGGAAAAATAATACATACAAGGTCTGTTTTTTTGCAAGGATTGTTTTTTAAAAATCTAAATGATGAAAATAGTATTGTACAAATGCTACGAAATGAATTAGAACAATTAAATCAATTAATTAATCAACTAAATTGTTCAATGGAAGAGATAGCATTAAGTTATTGTTTAAATCAAAAAAATATAGACAATGTAATAGTTGGAGTTGATTCTATTGATCATTTAAATACCAATATCAATGCTTCCTCCTATAAGATTGATGATAATACAATAAAGAAAATAAATTGCATTAAGATTAAAGATTTAGATTTATTAAATCCATCATTATGGTAAATAAAACAATATTAATAACTCAAGCTAGAACAGGTAGTTCAAGATTACCTAATAAAGTTTTAAAAGAAATTAAAGAAAAGTCGTTACTTCAAATCCATTTAGAACGATTAAAAAAATGTAAATCGGTTTCTGAAATAATTGTTGCTACTACTACTAAAGAGGAAGATCAAGTTATTTACAATAAAGCTATAGAATGGGGTTTCACCGCTTCAAGAGGATCGGAGTCAGATGTATTAGATCGATTTTACCAATCAGTTAAAGATAAACAAGCGGACTGGATAGTTAGAGTTACTTCAGATTGTCCGTTGATAGATCCTGTATTAGTGGATCAAGTGATTGATTTTGTACAAGTGAACAATAAAGATTACGGATCAAATACGTTAATTGAAAACTTTCCCGATGGACAAGATATTGAAGTTTTTAAATTTTCAGCTTTAGAAGCTGCCTGGAATAATGCAAAATTAGTATCAGAACGAGAACATGTAACGCCTTATATTAAAAACAATTCTGATTTTAAAGGAGGTAGTTTGTTTAAAGCCATAAATTTTCCTTGTAAGTTTGATTATTCAAAAATTAGAATGACTGTTGACGAAACAAGAGATTTTGAATTAATTAGTATATTAATTAACAACTTAGGGACTGATAAAACTTGGTTAGAATACACCAATTATATGATACAAAAAAATTTAGTCAAAATAAACGATTCAATTATTAGAAATGAAGGGCTTTTAAAGTCTTTAAAAAATGATAACTAATGGGGAAAGGACAAGAATTATATAAAAAAGCTAAAACGTTGATTCCTGGTGGAACAATGTTGTTATCCAAAAGACCAGAAATGTTTTTGCCAGATCAATGGCCTTCTTATTTTTCAAAAGCTAAAGGTTGTAAAGTATGGGATTTGGACGGAAAAGAATTAATTGACATGTCCATTATGGGTATTGGAACCAATACACTAGGTTATGGAAATGATGAGGTAGATGCAGCTGTTATGGAAACGGTGAAGAAAGGTAACATGAGTACCTTAAATTGTCCTGAAGAAGTTTATCTGGCGGAAAAATTAATTGAAATCAATCCTTGGGCTGATATGGTACGGTTTGCTAGAAGCGGAGGCGAAGCAAACTCTATAGCAATACGAATAGCACGTGCTGCTTCAGGAAGAGATAAAGTAGCCATTTGTGGTTATCATGGATGGCATGATTGGTATTTATCGGCTAACCACAATGGAGGAGATGAATTATCAGGTCATTTGTTAGGTGGATTGAGTCCTAAAGGAGTACCTAAAAATTTAAAAGATACTGTTTATCCTTTTAATTATAATAATTTTGAGGAGCTACTTTCCATAGTTGATACTAATGATATAGGAGTTATAAAAATGGAAGTGTTGAGAAATTTTGGTCCAGAGGATAATTTTTTGCATAAAGTTAGGCAATTAGCAACAGAGCGAAATATTGTACTTATTTTCGATGAATGTACATCTGGTTTTAGAGAAACATTTGGAGGTATTTACCAAAAGTATGGAGTAGAACCAGATATGGCAATGTATGGTAAAACAATTGGTAACGGTTATGCTTTAACCGCAGTTGTTGGTAAAAAGGAGGTTATGGAAGCCGCACAAAATACTTTTATAAGTAGTACTTTTTGGACAGAAAGAATAGGTCCTACTGCTGCATTAGCAACGCTAAAAGTAATGGAAGAAGTAAAATCTTGGGAAATCATTACTGCTATTGGAAACAAAATGAGACAAGGGTGGCAAAAATTGGCAGATGAACATAATCTAAAAATTACAATATCAGGAATACCTTCTTTGAGTACCTATAGTTTTAATAGCGATAAGGCATTAGAATATAAAACTTTTATTGCGCAAGAAATGCTTGCCAAAGGCTATTTAGCTAGCACTAACTTTTATGCATCCACAGCTCATAATGAAGAGAATTTAAAAGTATATTTTGAAGCACTAAATGATGTATATTCCATCATTTCTGATTGCGAAAAAGGCATAAAAAACATTGATCAGTTATTAAATGGTCCTGTTTGTCATGGAGGTTTCAAGAGACTAAATTAATTAAATCATATTATGATTTAATTAATAAATAATTCTTTTCAGAGTTTATTAATTCAATAGTACCCAATTGAGACGAGGATCGTGTTGATATATAAAATTCAAAATAAGTTAATAGTCCTTTAATACAAAATATATCATTAACTATTAAGTCTAAATAAAGGTAATTCATAAGTGTTGTAGAACCGCTTATTAGAAAAGCAAAAATCTGTCAAATCCTATTTTCATTTATAGAAAGTGATATTTGTATAAGTTATCTAGTGGTGGTTCATGTAAATTTGATAAAAATGCATAAATTTCTAGATCTTTATATATGGTAGAAGATATTAAGACAAGTAATATTATTACTGAAAAAATGTATGTTAGATTAGACCTGGATTTGGGTTGCATCCCAAATATTATAATGAAATAATAGAAAAAAAGGTTTTGGAAAATATTGAAAAAAGAGAAAGATTTAAAGAAAATTATTTGAGTTAAATGCAGAAAAAAAACCATTTATTTAATTTCATTTCTAATAAAATAGATGAAAACAATTATGATGTAATACTTTATCAAGTAAATAATGTACTTTACAATTATGGTGATCATCATAAATCTGAAAAGAATAGTTTAAAAATGAAAATTTTTTACTTAGTAAAAAAAATAATTTTGTTTTTATCTAGATATTTTTGTTTATTAAGCGCTAAGAAAAAAAACATTATTATTAGTAATGCTTATGTAACTTTAAATTTTAATAATTATACAAACGTTTCACCACCATGGAGCTTTAATTTAAAATACAAAATTTTATCAACTTATAAATTGTCTAAAATTGTATATGAAATAAAATCAATTTTATCAAAAAAAAAATTAAAACTATTATTCTCTAATTCATTTGAATCTCTCATTATGTCATATGAAAGTGAGTTTTCAAAATTTTTGATTGATAATGATGTTAAATGTATAATTGTTCCGAATGATTTAGATTTTTTTGAAAATTCATCCATTAAAATCGCAAAAAATAATAATATTCCTACTTTTGTATATTTACATGGTTTACCGGGTAGATATAATAATATTGACGATAATAGAGCTGATTATTTAATTGTTTGGGGGGCAGGGATAAAAAAAGCTTATATAGATCATGGAGTCTTACCAAGTAAAATTTTTACAATTAAACATCCAATTTATTCAGATTTTAAATTTACAATACTTAAATCAAGTCTAGATAATGTGTTAGTACTAACAAAAGCAATTTCTGGAACTCCTAGTTCTAGTGATAAGTTGTTTGTTGGTGATCGATCAAAATCTTTATTATATTTAGAAAAAGTAAAAATAATTTTAACAGAATTAGGTGTTAAAAATGCAAGGCTTAGGTTGCATCCTTCAGAATCTGAAGATTTTTATAGAAATAATTTAATTGGTAATTATTATATTTTTGATCAAAATGATAAAATGGAATCTTTGAAAAATTCTACTTTAGTTGTCGGGCCAACATCAACAATGGTTTTAGATACTATTAAAGCTGGAGTTAATTATATTTTATTTGATCCAAAAATAGATAATAAATTAATGGATAATTCAGATGAATTAGTTTCACCTTTTGATGGTAGCTCTTTCATTAATTTAAGTACTACGATTGAGGATTTTAAGAAAAATATTTCAAATCCAAAAGACAATATAAAACAGGAAAATCTTTCTGATTTTTTTAAGGTTGACGAAGCAGATTACCAGAAAATTTTGAATATTATATCAGTTTGAAAGAATTTCTAAAAATTTATCTTTGGCAGGTGTTAAGCCTAATCACTGGTTTTGCAACTATGTTTATAGTGACCCCTTATCTTGCTGCTAACCAAAATTACTTTGGTATTTATACTTTCGTTATTTCTCTGAACTTGTTTTTATCCTATGCAGACTTTGGGTTTTTAAATGCTGGGGTTAAATTTGCAAGTGAAGCTTTTGCAACAGGTAATAGAAAAGAAGAAGCCGAAATTCTAGGTTTTGTAACTTTTATATTATCTGTTTTTTTTGTTCTTTTTGGTTTAGTAGTATTGGTATTTTACTTTTTTCCTCATAGTATTCTTTCTGGCTTAGACACGTCCGACACTATTAAAATGATTAAAGAACTTTTTTTAGTTTTCATAATTTGTCTCCCTATTTTGGTAGCACATCGTATCATTCAACTTATTTTCAATATTCGTTTGCAGGATTATAAGTATCAAAGAATATATTCCATATTAAATTTGGTAAAAATAGCTTTTGTTTTTTTGTTTTTTAAAAATGGGGAATATCACATAGTAGGCTATTATGCATTTACTCAGATTTTGACTTTAGTTGGTGTTTTTATTGGTGTAGGTATAGCAATTAGTGATTATTCATATGATTTTCTTTCTTTTTTAAAACTAATTAAGTTCAATAAAAAAGTATATAACAAAACTAAAAATCTTGCTTTTAATAGTTTGTTTGTAACTATTTCATGGATAATATATTACGAATTAGATTCTTTGGTAATTGGTAAATTTGTTGGTTTAAAAGAAGTAGCAATTTTTAATATTTGTATTTCAGTAATGACCTTGGCAAGGTCGTTATACGGTATAATATACAATCCGTTTGTTGCTAAGTTCAATCATTACATTGGTAGGGGACAATTGAATGCTTTAAATGTAACATTTTATAAATTACTTGTATTTGGTATTCCTTTATCGATAATTCCTACATTAGTTATTTTAATTACTATGAATAGTTTTATCTTAAGTTGGGTGGGTGTTAACTATGTATCTGCTATTCCGATAATAACAGTGATGTTTGCTAGTTATTTTTTTGCTTTTTTGTCTAACCCAATGGGAATAGCAATGTTTTCTTTACAAAAAATAAAAAGCCTTTATTTTATAAGTGCAATTCTCCCATTAATTTATTGGCTTGGTATTGCTATTTCGTTCCAATTCTTTGGATTATTTTCATTTGGCTTATTCAAATTTATAGCATTTTTAATATCTGCTATTTTTTATTTATATTTTAGCAAGATATACCTTAATATTAATTGGTTACTGTTGTTAAAGAAAAATATTTTGGCCATTTTGATTTCTGTTTTTACTATTTACATAATTAATTCAGAATTTGAGGGCTACCTTCCATCTCAAAAGGGTATGAAGGAAATGGTGCAATATTCAATAATAATTGCATCATATATAACAATCGCGATGAGTGTTTATTATGTATTTAGTAAAGATTTCAGAATAATTACTAAATTTATATTACGTCAACTTTTTAAATCTAAAATTGCTGTTTAATGAGTAAACAAAAATTATTAATCTATAGTGATTGTTATATTTACGGTGGCAGCGAGCGTCTTATGTCTTTTTTAGTAAAAAATGAAATTTTAAATTCAAACTATCAAATCAAATTTGCGTTTAGAAGTCATAAAATTTATAGAGAGGGAATGGAAAAAGATTTTCAAGGTCATCATGAAAAGTTAATTCCTTTAACTCTTCTTTCTAATGATACCATTTTTTATAAAATTAATTCAAAATCTGTAAACATATTCATTAAGTATTTAATTAAAGTTCCGTTTTGGATATTGAAAAAACTAGGTTTTTTTTCTATTTTTAATTCTTATGTATTACTAAAATTATTATTAAATGAAAAACCGGATGTGCTTCATGTTAATAATGGAGGTTTTCCCGCAGCTGCTTCTTGTAATCTTTTGGTTTTTATTGCAAAGATATGTAGAATTAAAAAGATAGTTTATCAAGTTAATAATCAAGCTCAAAAAACTAATATTTTCAATTGGATAAGAAACAAAAAACTAAATCAATATGTTTCAAGATTTATAACCTCATCATTAATTACTAAAAAAACTCTTTCAGATAATGCAGGTATTGATTTTAACAAGATAAGTATTGTTAGAAATATTGTTAAATCCAACCCGGTGGGTAAAAAAAGAGAAATTATTATCGATGAATTTAACCTTAATGAAGATACTTTTATTTTAACTCAGGTTGCATTTCTTACGGATCGAAAAGGTCAAATCTATCTATTAAAAGCTTTAAATCAATGGGTCAAAAGTAGTGTAACGGAGTTAGACTTTTGTCTTTTATTAATTGGTGATGGGGAGGACATTAATATATTAAGAAGTTATTGTGACGAAAATAATTTAAACGAAAAAGTTAAGTTTTTAGGTTATCAACCAAACTATGTAGATTTTATTAACGCATCAAACTTGGTTGTTTTTCCATCGATTTCTCATGAGGATTTACCGTTAGTCATTATAGAATCTTTGATGTTAGGAAAGTGTATTCTAGCTACATCTTTAGCTGGAACTTCAGAAGTTATCGCTAATAATGATAATGGAATATTAATACCGCCAAATATTGAATCTTTAGTAGAGGATTTATATATAAATATTAAATATTTATATACAAATGTTGAAGAAATTGAAAGAATTGGAAATGCGGCCAAAATTTCAGCTATATCTTTTTCTGAAGAAATTTACGGCGATTCACTTTTTAAATTATATACCGAATGAAAGGGAATAAAATATTAATTATAGGTGGCTATGGTTTTTTAGGTAAAAATATACTGCATTGGATTGATCATAATTTTTCAAATTTTGAAATCAGTATTCTTTCAAGTATTAGATCAGCCTCTTCCAATAATGATAAATTCAAATGCGTAAAAGAAGAGTTTTTTGGGGATTTTGGAGATAATTTATTTTTGAGAAATGTTTTTTTGAATAATGAATATGACTATATTTTTCATTTACTAACATCAACAATACCTGCAAATTCTAATTCATCTATAATACGAGATATTGAGACAAATCTTGTTAATACTATTAGGTTGCTAGAAATAATTAGTTCCACCAAAGCTACGTTAGTATTTTTCAGTTCTGGTGGAGCAATTTATGGCAACGGTAATTCAATTGTTCATAGTGTTGGAGATAACCCTAATCCAATAAGTTCTTATGGGATTGTAAAAAATACAATTGAGCAGTACATTTCGGTGTTCCATAATTTATATGGTCTTAAATATCTGAATCTAAGGATTTCTAATCCATATGGGTACTTTCATAAATCCAAAATTCAGGGAGTAATAAATGTAGCTATTAATAGGGCATTACAAAACGAAACTATAGAAATTTGGGGAGATGGTGAAAATATTAAAGATTATATATTTGCTGCAGATATTCCTCCATTAATATTTTCCTTTTTAGATCGTGGATTAATAAATAGAACACTAAATTTAGGTAGTGGGCAAGGGAGCTCGATTAACACAATATTGCAAGAGTTACGAGAAGTTCATCCCCAATTGAAAGTTGAATATAAAGCAAGTAAAAATTTTGATGTTAAAGATTTTATATTGGAAATTAAGGAGATGGAAGGGATGAGAATTACCAGTTTAAAAGAAGGGATAATAAATACTTATAAATGGTACAAAGAAGCTAAACTTTAAATTATTAATTATGTTGCCTATACAAACGCCTATAACAACTGTTATCATAGTTACTTTCAATAGACTTTCCTATTTGAAATTAACGATTGATACTGTCTTAAACCAAACATTCAAGGACATAGAAATTTTAGTAATTGGTGATGGTCATCAAGTAGAAGTTGAAACATATATTAAAGAATTAGGGCATCATTCTTTGAAATATTTATATGTTCCACACTGTGGGTATCCTGCAAAAGCCAGGAATCTGGGGCTAAAAATGGCTCAAGGGAAGTACATTGCATTTTGTGACGATGATGATTTATGGCATCCAGAAAAATTGGAAAAACAATTTAATATAATTAATGAGAATAGCGGCAAAGGGTTATGTTTTACAGATCGTTTAATAATTGACTCTGAAGGAAAAATAAATGCTATATCGAATAAGAAAATTAAATGGTTTCCAAAAAAGCCTAGTACGGTAAACTTGTTCGTTAGTAACTATATCAGCTACTCTTCTGTTCTTATTGATACTACAAGTTTAAAAGGGAATGAGTTTCCTGATGACATAAAATTTAGAGCGGTGGAGGATTATCATTTTTGGTTACGAATTTCACAATCAACAAATTTATTATTTTTAAATGAAAAATTAGTGTATTATCGGGTTCACAATTCCAATATAACCAATAAACTGTCAACTGGAGCGTCTCTTAATTTAAGGATGTTTCAAGATTTGTCATCAAATTACAAGTTTAATGCTTTACAAATTTTTAAGGCAAAATCTATTGCGTTTCTTAAGTTTTCCTTTTACAAAATGTTAGAAATTAAAAATGACAAATAATAATTTAAATAATACTTTACATAAGTGGATTATTTTTTCATTATTCGCTTATATCTTATTATTTAATCCTTTTATAACTGACGTCATAGTTCCTAAGACTATTAGGTTTATTCCACCCTTATTTTTTTTTAGTCTTGCATTTTATATTCTTTTTGCTAATTGCAGAACAAGTTTAAAAAAAATAGTGCTTTTAGTCTTGTTTTTAAGCCTTTTTCTTGTAGTTTGGCTTATTCAGAACGCATTGATAATGAGCCAAACTATTTTAGTTATTTCATCTATTTGCCTTGCTTTATTTCTTTTTAGTTTGATTTATAATAAACAAGTCAATATCAATTCGTTAATTATATATTGGAATTATGTGGTATGGGCCTCCATTATTATGTCGATATTTTCTTATATTTTTTTTAATTTCTTTAATAAACTTACATTTGTCAATAAGCCTTTGGGATCATATTCGGAGTTTAATTCATTTTTAAGTCCTCTATTTGGAGTGATATCTGAAAAAACTATACTTCAATTTAAGCTGGGCAGGGTTTCTTGGCTACTTTCTGAACCTAGTTATTTGGGTTTTTTTCAAGTTCTCAATTTTTTTTGGTTCAAATATCTAGAAAAATGGAGAGAATATCGTTTTGGCAAACTAGGTAAACTGATGTCCATTACAGGGTTATTTTGTTCTCTATCCCTTGGATCTTGGCTTTCATTTTTAATTGCTTTTTTTATTACCACGATGAATAACGTTTTATTTACGAGGAAGAAATTGAGTTTTTCGAATATTAAAAAAAGATTTATTTTTATATTTATTATTCTTATTTGTACTATAATTTTAAAAGAACAGTTGAAAAACGTTGTGCAATTTTTTAATGATTACTATGAAAATATAGACAAATTTTCTTCGCTAGAGAACAGAAATGAACGGATTGAAAACTCTTCAGCTATTTTTAATTCTTCAAACTATTTGCAAATCTTTATGGGACTTGGTCCAGGTTCTATAGAAGAAACTTATCATTATGGGGAATCTAACGGTTGGCTAAAGTCAATTATCGAAGAGGGCGTAATTTTAACTTTAATCTATGTATTATCACTTATAATTATGATCTTTTATAATAAGAAAAATTTATTTCTTAGTTGCTTCGTTTTGATTTCATTTAACAGTTTAATTATAGTTTTTTCTCCTGTAATTATATTTTACCTACTAATACTTTACTTTATAGCCTCGGAAACTCAACCAAATTATGAAAATTCTACATGTAGTTAATATTTCATTTGTTCTTCCTTATTACATCGGAGATCAGTTTGATTATATGCTAACAAAAGATATAGAAATATACGTTGCTTGCACTCCTTCAGAACACTTTTATGAGTATACTGATGAAAAAAAATTTACAGCAATACCTGTAGATATTCTTCGAGAAATTAATCTGATCGCAGATATAAGGGCTATATTTATACTAAAGAATAAAATTATATCTGAAAATATAGACATAGTTATAGGACACACACCTAAGGGCGCAATGATTGCAATGATTGCTGCGTTTCTTGCGGGAGTAAGTAATCGAATTTATTTTAGACATGGATTAATGTATGAAACTTCTCGAGGTATAAAAAAAATTATGCTTAAGACAATTGAAAAATTAACAGCAACTTTGGCGACTAAGGTTATTTGCGTAAGTGAATCTGTCATGAGCAAAAGTAACGAAGAGCGTTTGAACAGGTCAGACAAAAATTTCATACTCAATAAAGGCACTTGTAATGGTATAGATTTAGCAAAGTTCACGCTACAAAATGTAAATTTAGACCATATCAACCATTTAAGAGAAGAATATAATATTACTAAAAATGATATTGTTATCGGATATGTTGGTAGACTAGTAAATGACAAGGGTATTAACGAGTTATTGTCTGCCTGGAGACTTTTGAAATTACAGTATTCAAACATTAAATTATTGATGGTTGGTCCTTTTGAGGAAAGAGACTCAATTAGTATTGAAAATAAGAAATATATTACATTAGAATCTTCAATCATTCACACAGGGTTAATTACCAATGTATTACCCTATTATAGTTTGATGCACATATTTATACTTCCTTCTTATAGAGAAGGATTTCCAACGGTTGTATTAGAAGCGTCAGCCATGGAAATCCCCATCATTACAACTAAGTCAACAGGTTGTGTTGATTCGATAGTTGAAAATGAAACGGGAATATTTACAGAAATTACGCCGTTAGGAATTCTAGAAAAAATAATGTATTATTTGAAGAACCCTACAATTGCAAAATCACATGGTAAAGCTGGTAGAGAATATGTAATCAATAATTTTAGACAAGAAATCATATGGAATGAACTTTATGAAAAATTTCTAAAAATAAATAAATAAATTTTTAACATTAATAATATATATATATGAAAAGACTTTTCAATCTTGATTATTTAAGAGGTTTATCTGCTTTCAGTATTATGTTGTATCATTATCTCTCTTGGAGTATTGGTGAATTTAGTTCAAACAGTTTTTTTGGGAGGATAGGTCTCTATGGAGTGTCAATTTTTTATATTTTGAGCGGGTTAACTTTATATTTAGTTTATCAAGAAAAGCTCAACTTTGATAGAAATATTTTATTTGATTTCTTCAAAAAAAGAGTTTTTAGGATATTTCCACTTTTGTGGCTTATTACAATAGTTGCATTTATTTTTAATCCCCAAATAGGATTTGAAAAGTTGATGCTAAACCTAAGTGGTTTATTCGCATTTATTAAATGGGATGCTTATATAGCTACGGGCGCTTGGTCAATTGGCAATGAAATTGTTTTTTATGTATTTTTCCCTTTTTTTATTATATTTTCAAAAAATAATAAATATGTTTTTCTGTTACTTTGCATGATATTATTTATAATATATATCTATTTTGCCTTTTACCTTCTTAAACAGGATACATATTTAGTGGATCAATGGAAAATATATATTAATCCTTTAAACCAGATAATTTTCTTTTTAGGGGGGTTTTTAATTGGGTTTATATTTAAAGAAAAAAACATTTCAAATTCTATTTCATTGATTATTTTATTTTTGTGTTTACTAACATTTTTTTTCTATCCAGTAATTGGGGATGTAATAAATTTAGTTACTGGGTATAATCGAATTGTCTTTTCTATCCTATCTCTATTAATTTGTTTTAGTTTTTTTAAAATATCATTTAAATTAACTAGAATTGTGCATACACCCTTAGTTATGTTAGGTGAGGCAAGTTACTCAATCTATTTAATACATCCCTTAGTTTATCCTAAAGTATTAATTATAATGGAGCGTTTAGGTGACTTTTTCCATATTATCTTTCCTGTCTATTTTATTTTATTAGTTGCAATAATTTCAACTTTAATAGTCAGTTATTTTACTTATATTTATTTTGAAAAATTCTTTATGAGTTTAAGTAAAAAAAGCGTGTATTAAAATTTACAATATTTATATAAACTTATGACATTAACCATTACAGGTGCTTCAGGATTCGTAGGTCAAAATCTCACTAAAAACTATGCTACTAATTTCATTATTAATAAATGGACTAGAACGCAACTTTTTCAATGTAGTGTTAACGAATTGAATGGAACTAATGCAGTTATTCACCTAGCTGGCAAAGCTCTTGATTTAAAAATCACTTCATCTCCACAAGCGTATTATGAAGTAAATACAGAATTAACAAAAAAAGTATTTGATGCATTTCTTGGTTCAGAAGCAGAAGTATTTATTTTTTTAAGTTCAGTAAAAGCAATTGCTGACGAATCTAAAGTAGAATTAACGGAAGAACACGTCGCTAACCCAATTACTCATTATGGGAAAAGTAAATTATTGGCAGAGCAATATATTTTTTCAAAAAAAATACCTGAAGGTAAACGAGTTTATATATTAAGACCATGTATGATTCATGGCCCTGGTAATAAAGGTAATTTGAACCTATTATATCAATTAGTTAGTAAAAGTTTGCCATGGCCATTAGGAATTTTTCAAAATCAACGTTCTTTTTGTAGTATAGACAATTTATGTTATGCGGTTCAACAGATTTTAGAAAGAGATGATATACCTTCTGGGGTATACAATTTAGCAGATGACGAAACAGTATCCACAAATGAAATAATTCAACTAATTGCATCAAGTATCAATAAAAAAGTTATAATATTTAAAATTCCTAAAATAGTAATCAATACAATTGCTCGTATAGGCGATATGTTAAGATTACCATTAAACACAGAACGATTAGATAAATTGACTGAAAATTTTGTAGTTTCTAATGCAAAAATAAAGATAGCTTTAAAAATTAATAAGTTTCCAATCTCTGCTACAGAAGGTTTTATAAAAACATTCTCTTCCTTTAATCAAATTTAAACTATGATACGCATTTTCGATTTTCTTTTTTCTTTGTTAGGAATACTTTTTCTTTTCCCCATTTTTATAGTATTACTTATAGTAGGATTTTTTGATACTAAAGCTCCCGTTTTCGCTCAAGAGCGGGTAGGAAAAAACAAACAACCGTTCAAATTATATAAATTTCGTTCTATGCACGTAAATACACAATCAGTAGCCACACATTTAGCCAATCACGCATCGGTTACCAAGTGGGGGAGTTTATTACGAAAATCAAAATTAGACGAATTACCGCAATTGATTAATGTATTGAAAGGAAATATGAGTTTAGTAGGACCAAGGCCTAATTTATTCAATCAACAAGAGTTGATAGAAGAAAGAGATAAAAGAGGCGTGTATAATGTAGTCCCTGGTATTACTGGAGAAGCACAAATCAATAAGATTGATATGTCTACGCCACAACTCTTGGCCGAAACGGATGCTGTCATGACACAAAACCTTACCTTCAATAAATACATTTATTATATCATTGTTACCGTATTAGGAAAAGGTTCGGGTGATAGAATAAAAAATTAAACAATATTTCAAATTGATCATAAATAATAATTTAAAAATTACAGTAATTATTCCTGTTTATAACGTTGAACGTTATTTGTGTGAATGTATTGAGTCAGTTTTGAACCAAGATTATGACAATAAAGAAATATTAATAATTAATGATGGCTCAACTGATGGCAGCACAAAGATAATTGAAGAATACAAAAAGAATAATACTTGTATAAGGGTTATTGAAACTGAGAATAAAGGGCTATCTATGGCTAGAAATTTAGGTATGGAATTAGCACTAGGAGATTTTATATTATTTTTAGATAGTGATGATTATTTATTATATAATACTTTAAGTAAATGTGTTGAGTCTGTATTAACTTATAACGTAGATATTGTATTATTCTCTGGAGAAATAATTAATTTATCACTAAAATCAAATAAATACTCAGCTTTTTATTATTCTCGACCACTTGAATTATTAAATAAGCCTTTAAAATCGAGGTATTTGTTTGAAAAATTAATTTTTTTAAAGAAATATATTCCCTCTGCTTGTTTATATATGTTTAGAAAAGACAAATTTAAACTAATTGAGTTTTATCCGGGAATATTATTTGAGGACAATTTATTTACTACAAAATTATTAATTCATTCACCAGATTCAACTGCGGTTTGCATTCCAGACAAGTTCTACATGAGACGTATTCGAGAAAGTTCCATAACAAATCAAGAACAAACCTTAAATCATTTAAATAGTTATCAGATAGTAATTGAAGAATTATTAAAAATTAATATTAAAAAATTAGACATTAATACACATAAAGCGTTAGAAATTTTTATTCAAAAAATAATTGTTGGCTGTCTGGAAACGAATTTAAAGCTAATTAAGGTACAAAAGCCTAAATTTTTAAGGCTTAAATTAATTAACTATTTAAGACAGTTAGAATTGAAACATATTAAATTTTTTACAATTATATTATTATTTACTCCTCGGATAATACCAGTTTTAAAAAAATATCAGAATAAAAAGAATAATTTATGATGATTAATAAACCATATTTTAATTTATTTAAATGACAAGTTCATTAGATATTAAAAAACAGCCATTAGTTTCAGTTTATATTCCAACTTGTAATAGATCGTCTTTATTAGTTAGGGCCATTGAATCTGTTTTGAAACAATCCTATAAAAAAATTGAATTAATTATAGTTAATGATAATTCGACTGACAATACAATTGAAATTTTAGAAAATTTACAACTGCAACATAGTAACATTAAAATATTCAATAATCAAAATAAAAAAGGAGCATGTGAAGCTAGAAATGAAGCTATTTTGAATTCCAAAGGATTGTTCGTCACCGGCTTAGATGATGATGATTATTATAGTGATGAGTATAGAATAGAAAAATTTGTTAATTTTTGGTATAAAGACAGAATATATTTAAAAAAAGTATTGTTTGATGATGTAAAAGTTAAAACTAGATTTGGAATACTTAATAGAAAAAAGAATAATTTTGTTACAAATGAAAATTTACGAACTTTTAATTCAGTAGGATCTCAAATTTTTGCTCTCAGAGAAACTTATATTGAATGTGGTCTATTCGATCCATTAATGCCGATGTGGCAAGATTGGGATATTTTTTTTAGAATTTCGAAAATGGGATTTGTATTCATTAATGTTCAAAATTTTAGTTACATTGTTGATAAATCCCACAATTTTAATCGAATTTCTAAACTAGATGAAAATTTGGTTCGATTCGCTATGAATAGATTGATCTCTAAAATTAATAATTGTTCAGAAAAAGAAAAAACAAAACTATTAACAGTTGCATTAAGTTATCAAAACGTAAATCTTCGGATTACAGATTTATATCAACTAATTAAGCATAAAGAATTTTTGTTTTTATTTAAATATCCAATTTTAAAGTGTCTTAATTTCGTAGGTATTGGGAAATAAATTCTCACATTTTTTTATATAATCAGCAAATTATAAGATATATTTTATGCAAAATGTTTTCATTTTATATAGTATTATTTTAACAGTAAATATTTTTTGGGTGTTTGGGTTTTTTATTAGACTAGTTGGTATTGAAACAAAACGATGGTCTACAACTAGTTCGATTTTCCAAATAATTAATTTATTTCCAAGAACAATTGGGGTTTTACAGATTCCATTGATTACACTGTATACTGAGACAGCATTAAATAACAAAGAACAAATTAGTACACTATTTTATCAAGGGATCATTTTTTTTAATTTGTTGGGTTTACTAATTGGATTCATAATTCTCCCAGTTTTTTTACAGTTATTAAGACAGATAATTGATAACATATATGAAAAGACAAGTTTTAAAGTATTATTGCTAAAACAAACATGGATAAACGTACCCCAATCAATTAAATCAATTAATTATAAATCATTTTTTGTTGGATTCAGGCCATCCAAAATTAGGTTAACAAAGATTTTTATAAATAATTTAATTGCTGCATTTCTTACATGTATTGCTTTTCCAGCATGTGTATTAGCAGGTTACTATCTCCCTGCATATCGTGCTACAATTATATCTTCAGTATCTGTTATTTATGGTATTTCAACATTTATTACTATATTATTGATTGATACTAGAGTTTCGGTATTAACTGATCAAACATTTGATGGTTCAGTTGGCTTAAATCATTATAAAGGTGTACTTTTTGATTGTTTAAAAGGAAGAATAATAGGTGTTACACTTGGAATAATTTTTCTGCCTTTTTTTTCTGAAATTATTATATTTATTGTAAAAAATTTATTGAATATAAATATGTAAATTATTAAATTTTCAATTGATTAAATATTTTTTTTCAAGTATTTAAAGATAACTTAGAATTAAATTATGAAAAAAATCATAATTTATTCAATTTAAAAAATCAATACAACAAAAAGTCAAACAAAATTAAACTAAGACATTTAAATTCAACTATTAAGTTTGATTAAATAATATTAAAAATCGATTTATTGTGTTTTTATTAATATTTATTTAATAAATAATTTCATGCAGCAATGATCATAGAAACAACTATCATACAAGATTTAATAATTATCAACCCCACCGTATTTGAAGATGCGCGTGGGTATTTTTTTGAGGCCTATAAGCAAAATACATTAGCAGCACAAGGAATACATATTAATTTTGTACAAGACAACCAATCATTTTCCAAACGCGGTACTATGAGAGGCTTGCATTATCAAAATCCGCCTTTTGCACAAACCAAGTTGGTTCGTGTGCTGCAAGGAGAAATCATTGATGTAGCAGTAGATATTAGAAAACAATCGCCTACCTATGGGCAGCATTTTGCAATTCGATTATCGGCTGAGAATAAAAAACAATTATTGATTCCGCATGGGTTTGCCCATGGTTTTTCAGTGATTAGTGAAACCGCAGTCGTTATGTACAAATGCGATCAGTTTTACAATAAAGCCAGTGAAGGTGGGATTCGTTTTGATGATCCTAGTTTGAACATTGACTGGGGCATGGACATCAAAGATGCTATTGTATCGGATAAGGATTTGGTATTGCCGGGGATTGAGGAATGTAATAGTGAATTTTAGATTTACGATATTAGATATACGATCTACGAAGTTCAATATTCAATATTCGTTATTCAACATTTATTTCAATAATAACGAATTTTGAACAAGGAACAAGGAACAAGGAATTTTAATCTGAAGTGATTTCTTATATTTCCTTATATGACTTATATGGTTAAAAAATTAACCACAAAGTACACAAAGTCCTTCGCTAAGCTCAGGATAGCAGCACGGAGGTTCACAAAGTGAATAATCTTAATGCAACTTAACTTCTTAATGGTTCGACTTACTTATCTGGATTTGAATTAAGCGAAGCAACTTTCTTATATTTCCTTATATGGTTTAATTTTTTTTAACCACAAAGTTCGCAAAGTCCTTCGCCAAGATCAGGAGGGCGTCACAGAGGTTCACAAAGATTTTTTTTAATTTAACTACCAATAAAAAAAGCAGTAGATCTTAATTGTTAAATTATTTTTCTATACTTGAATTAAGCGATGCAACTTGCTTATATTTCCTTAAATTGTTTAAT
>JACCDZ010953124.1_pt1 | contig 26571 bp, 19 predicted proteins | sample 7449551 | NCBI WGS metagenome assembly JACCDZ01 (sample SAMN15323452, study PRJNA562643) | freshwater metagenome | isolation source: river surface water | place: USA:Blue River Watershed | collected 2017-08-18 | reverse complement strand
ATTTCAAATCGTTCCACATCAATACTATGTACGAAAAAACGTTTCCCAATAAAAGATTCAAACACACTTTAGAATTTTTACAAAAACACATTACTACTTCAGAAACCATTTTTGATTTAGGTGTTCCTAATCCATTCTCAAAAATCATGATTGAAAATGGATATACTGTAAAAAATACTAGCGGAGAAGATTTAGACAACAATCAAACTGCGCTACAAAATGAACATTACAGTGTTTTTACTGCATTTGAAATTTTCGAACATTTATTAAATCCGTACACCATTTTACAAAATGTAAAATCAGACAAGCTATTGATTTCTATTCCGCTTCGTTTGTGGTTTTCTCCCGCTTATAGAAGCAAAACAGACATGTGGGATAGACACTATCACGAGTTTGAAGATTGGCAATTGGATTGGTTATTAGAAAAAACAGGGTGGAAAATCATAGCAAGGGAGAAATTTACTCATCCTGTTAAAAAGATTGGATTTAGACCATTGTTGCGTTTCTTTACGCCAAGATATTACATCGTTTACGCCGAAAAAATAAAATAATGAAGTATTATATCGTTATTCCTACATACAATGAAGAACAATTTATTGGTTTAACATTGCAATCTTTGGCAGATCAAACCGTTCTTCCAACGAAAGTAATTGTAGTGAATGACAATTCAACTGATACTACTCCAGAAATAGTTTTGGCTTTCGCCGAAAAACACCCATGGATTTCATTGGTAACTAAGACCTCCAGTGCGATTCATTTACCAGGAAGTAAAGTTATCCAAGCTTTTCAAAAAGGATTAGAATCTATTGACGAAGACTATGATTTAATTGTAAAAGTAGATTCCGATTTGATTTTTCCAACAAACTATTTCGAAACGATAATTCAGCATTTTAACTCTGATTCCTCTATTGGAATGGTAGGTGGTTTTTGTTACATCGAAAAAAATGGCGAATGGATTTTAGAAAATTTAACCGATAAAGATCATATTCGGGGTGCTTTAAAAGCCTATCGAAAAGCAACTTTTAAACAAATAGGTGGATTGAGAGCACAAATGGGTTGGGATACGGTAGATGAATTATTGTGTAAATTTTACAATTGGAAAGTAGTTACTAATGAAAGTTTACACGTAAAACACTTAAAACCAACGGGAGCTAATTACAATAAAACCGCACGATATAAACAAGGCGAGGCATTTTATACTTTGGGCTACGGCTTCATCATTACGGCAATTGCTTCACTAAAATTAGCCCTCCGAAAGGGAAAACCTCTGTTGTTTTTAGACTATTTAATTGGTTTTTGGAAAGCCAAATTAGCAAACAAACCTATGTTGGTTACTGATGAACAAGCAAAGTTCATTAGAAAATATCGCCTTCAAAAAATGAAAAATAAACTTTTTCAATAATAGAAAATTCAAACTCCTAAATCAATTAGACTAAAGCTATTTCATTTTTTGTAAATTAGCTTGCAATTAATAAATTATGATACTCATTAAATATTTAACCCAAATAGGTAGTTATTTCATCATGTTGAAGGACATGTTCAACCGACCTGTAAAATGGAGTATAATGAAACAAATCATCCTAAAAGAAATTGATGACTTAATCATCGATTCTTTAGGTATCGTATGCTTCATTTCCTTTTTTGTGGGTGGAGTTGTCGCTATTCAGACTGCATTAAACTTAAACAATCCTTTAATTCCGAGATATTTAATCGGATTTGCAACTAGACAATCCGTAATCTTAGAGTTTGCTCCTACTTTTATTTCTATAATTATGGCCGGCAAAATGGGTTCATTTATTACATCAAGTATCGGAACCATGCGCGTAACAGAACAAATAGATGCTTTAGAAGTAATGGGTGTCAACTCTTTAAATTATTTAGTATTCCCGAAAATTGTCGCTTTATTCCTTTATCCTTTTGTTATTGGTATCGCAATGTTTTTAGGTATTTTTGGTGGATATCTAGCTGCAGTTTATGGCGGATTTGCTACAGAAACAGAGTTTATCACCGGAATACAAGTAGAATTTATTCCTTTTCATATTACGTATGCTTTCATAAAAACATTGGCCTTTGCATTTATTTTAGCTACTATTCCTTCATTTCATGGATATTATATGAAAGGAGGGGCTTTGGAAGTAGGAAAAGCGAGTACAGTTTCCTTTGTTTGGACATCCGTATTAATTATAATTTCCAACTATTTACTCACCCAAATTTTGTTAAGCTAATGATTGAAGTTATAAATGTTGAAAAGAAATTTGGAGATCAAAAAGTATTAAAAGGCATTAGTACTTGTTTTGAAGCGGGTCAGACGAGTTTAGTAATTGGTCAGAGTGGCTCTGGTAAAACTGTGTTTATAAAATCACTTTTGGGAGTTCATGAAATTGATAAAGGAACAATTGCATTCAATGGTCGAATTTATGGTGAGATGACCCAAGATGAAAAACGAGAGCTTCGAAGTGAAATCGGAATGGTTTTTCAAGGAAGCGCCTTGTTTGACAGCATGACTGTAGAAGAAAATATTGGTTTTCCTTTGAAAATGTTCACCAATAAAAGTGCAAAAGAAATTAAAGAACGTGTTGATTTTGTGATTGACCGTGTCAATTTAGTTGAAGCACATCATAAAAAGCCTGCTGAAATATCGGGAGGTATGCAAAAACGTGTTGCTATTGCACGTGCCATTGTAAACAATCCAAAATACTTATTTTGTGACGAACCCAATTCAGGTTTAGATCCTGAAACAGCAACAGTAATTGATAATTTAATTCAAGAAATTACCAAAGAGTACAACATTACAACAGTAATTAATACTCATGATATGAACTCGGTAATGGAAATTGGAGAGAAAATCGTTTTTCTTAAAAAAGGATTAATCGCTTGGGAGGGAACTAAAGAAGAAATTTTCAGAACCGAAAATAAAGCAGTAGTTAAATTTGTATATTCTTCCAATTTATTTAAAAAAGTACGAGAGGCTGTTTTGAATGGACATTAATTTATTTTCAGCAACTCTACCTCTGCATTTGGATTAAACAAATACGTTTTGCCCGTACTAATTTCTATACATTCAAATCGTTTCGTTCGAACTGCTATTTTCTTAAATATTTTACCATTTGGAATTCTAAACACACTACCATAAGGAATCTCAAAAACATAATTTTTGTCATTCTGATGATCGAATTGTTTGAGTGCCAATGACAAAGTAGCATCAGTATCACTACTCGCAGAAGGGTTTCTAAAATGTCTTGCCAATAAAGGCAACAAATGATGTGGGAAAATTTCTGGCCGAATGAATGGAACCATTAAACGCTGAAAAGTAATTTTCCACTCATTCCCGTGGGGTTTAATATTTTTGCCAAATTTTTCGAATGCTACAAGATGAGCAATTTCATGAATTAATGTAATCAAAAACTTGTATTGATTTAAACTAGCATTAACAGTAATTTCATGTTTCCCATTCAATGCTCTACGATAATCCCCATGTCGGGTTTGTCTTTCGTTTACAATTTTTAGGTGTACTTGATTGGATACTATCAATTCAAAAACTGCTTTTACAGCGTGCTCTGGAATATATCGTGCTAGGGTATCACTCAAAACTAGATCAATTTAGGGATTTGAAGAAGAAACTTCTAATACTTTACCATTATAATATTGATTTCCTGTAAGCGTAAAATCAGCAATATATTGAGCCATCTCAGCCGCAGAGATAGGCGCTTGATAGCCCGGAAATGCTTCCGCTAACATTTCGGTTTGAACGGCCCCAAGTGCCAAAACGTTGAAAGCAATGCCTTTTTCTTTATATTCTTCAGCTAACAATTCAGAAAGTGTAATCACAGCTCCTTTACTTGAACTGTAAGCCGCTAAACCTGGAAATTTCAAACTTCCTTGAATACCTCCCATCGAACTAATAGTAACTACATGACTTCCTTTTTGTAAATAAGGCAATCCTACCCGAGTCAAATTGGCTACACCAAAAACATTGACTTTATAAATGCTTTCAAAATCAGCTTGTGAAGTTTCTGAAAAAGGTTTCAATAACAAACTCCCTGCATTATGAATAATAGCATCTACTTGCTTCCAAGTCGCTGCAAGATAATCGGATATTTTTTGTAAGTCGGTTTCAATAGCTAAGTCAACTGACAAACAACTGATATTTTCATTTCCCAATAAAGCTTGAGGAATCGTTCTTGAAATAGCCAAAATACGATGTCCTTTTGCAGCTAATTGCAACGCTAATTCTAACCCAATACCCCTACTCGTTCCGGTAACAATTATATTTTTCATTTCACAAAAATAAACAAAAGCTATTTAACAATACTTTCAACAACAATCAAATTTATACACATAATAATTAATCATTTATTAACAAAATATTTTATTTTAAATTATACCTTAAAAAATACAAAAAAAACACTAAATATCAATCACTTAAATACTACAACGATTACATATAATTTACATAAAAAATTTCAAAATACGCAAATTGAAGATTATAATACGCAAAAAAATACATCGCCTGGATGGATAACAAGTAAATTTGGATTATGTTTTTTTAAACAAACAATTAAAGTTTTAAAAATAAAAACCTAACTAAACCAATTTAATTATGAAGAAAATTTTGAAAAAAACTCTATTTTTACTTGCTTTACTGCTTGTAAATAGTGTGTTTTATGCACAATCCGTGTCTGGAAAAGTGTCTGATGCAAACGGACCATTACCAGGGGTTAATGTATCTGTACAGAGTGCTAAAATCAGTACAACTACAGATTTTGACGGTACATTTAAGTTATCCAACCTACCTAAAAATGCTGTATTAAAATTCAGCTACATAGGTTATGCATCTAAAAGTATATCTGTAGACGACAAAACTAATTTAAATGTAATTTTAATTCCTCAAAATACAAATCTGCAAGAAGTTGTTGTGATTGGTTTTGGATCTTCGAAGAAAAAAGATGTAACAGGAGCTGTTGCATTGGTTAGTTCAAAAGAATTTGAAGGACGTGCAAACACCGGTATTGGTAATGCGCTTGAAGGAAAAGTGGCAGGTGTTCAGATAACAAAACCTTCAGGTCAGCCACAAGCAGGTTATACTATAAGAGTTAGAGGAACATCTACAATAACAGCTGGTGCAGAACCTTTGTATATCCTTGACGGAATCCCAACTACTTCAATAAATGAAATCAGCCCATCTGATATTGAATCTATGACCGTGCTTAAAGATGCGTCTTCTGCTGCAATTTATGGTGCGAGCGGTGCTAACGGAGTTATACTTATTACTACTAAAAGAGGAGGAAATCAAAAAACTAAAGTAACATTAGATGCATACACTTCTTCTTCAACTGTATCCAAAAAACTTGATGTTCTTAATGGTTCCCAATACAAAACTTTAATGACTGATATGGGTAGAACTACTGACTGGAACAAATACAATTATAATAATAACTGGCAGGATAAGGTGTTAAAAACAGCTATATCTAAAAACTATGCTTTAGGTATTTCTGGTGGTGACGAAAAAACAAATTATTATCTTTCAGGAACGTACCTTAATCAAGAAGGGGTTGTACAGACTAATAATGTTGAGAGATACACCTTTAAGTTGAATCTTGACCATAAGGTAAGCAAATCCATAAAAGTTGGTTCCAGTATTGGTTACAGCAAATGGAAAGATGTTGATATTAATGAATCAGGAAAGTTTGGAATTATTTTAAATTCAATAACAGGTGCTCCTGTGATGGATGTTTATGAAGCTGATGGGACATTTTCAATAAATCCTTTTATTAATGATCTTGAAAGTCCAGTTGCCTTGGTTTTAAAAAATGTACATTCATATAACAATTCTAAATTCAATGGAAATGTATACGGAGAAATTACATTCTTAAAAAACCTGAAATTTAAGTCTTTATTCGGCTACGAACAATTAAACAGTAATTACAACTCTTGGGTTGACCCATATACAAGTAGAGAAGGTAGAGGTTTTATGGGTATGGCCTCATTGTCTACCAATCAGAGTACTTTATGGAATTTTGAAAATACACTTTCTTTCTCAAAAACATTTGACAAGCACAATTTTAATGCATTATTAGGTTATGTTGCTACTGAAAGCGCAAATTTTTCTTCCAATATTGATGCTAGAGGTTTTGGATCTAGCGCAGTACAAACAGTAAATGCAGGGTCAACAAGAACTGCTGGTTATAGTGATGCTAAAGGTAGAAACCTAGCCGCAATAGGAAGGGTAAATTATAGCTTTGATGATCGCTATTTATTGACTGCTAATTTCCGTGCTGATGCTTATTCTGGATTTGGAATTAACAACAGATGGGGTTATTTCCCATCCTTTTCAGGAGGGTGGAGAATTTCAAATGAAAAGTTCTTCAAAGACGTAAAGGCGATAAATGATTTGAAATTAAGAGTTGGTTGGGGTGAAGTAGGAAATGGTCAAGTTGGTCCTTTTTCTCACTATGGTTTAGTGAATCCAGGCTCTCCTTATGTCGTTGCTGGTTCGGTAGTTCCAGGATCAAATTCAACAACTATTGAAAGTTCTAATCTTAAATGGGAGACTACGCAACAAACCAATATTGGTATTGATGTTTCACTTTTAAACAATAGATTAACTATCGTAAGTGATTATTACATCAAGAAAACAGAAGAAATGCTACTCAATAAAAGAATTCCTTCTAGTACGGGTTATACTACAGCATTATTAAATGTTGGTGCAATGGAAAACAGTGGATTTGAATTCGCAGTGAGTTCAAAAAATATGGTCGAAGATTTAAAATGGAACACCGATTTTAATATTTCATTTAATAAAAGCAAAATCACAAGCCTCCCAGGAGGAAGCATACAATTAGGTCAGCTTAATAATGATGGTAGAGGATTAGTTTCCATAGCAAAAGAGGGAGAACCATTGGGTACATTCTACGGCTATATTTCTGAAGGAGTTGATCCTGCAACAGGAAATATTAAGTACAAAGATTTAGACGCTAGCGGTAATTTAAGTGATGGCGACAAAACTATTATTGGTAATGCAAACCCTAAATTCTCATGGGGTATGGCTAACGATTTTAAATACAAAAACTGGTCATTAAACATTTTCTTCCAAGGTGTTCAAGGAAATGATATTTTTAATGCTACCAGAATCGAAACCGAAGGTATGTATAATGCAAACAATCAATTGACTACAGTATTAAACCGTTGGACAACACCAGGTCAAATTACAGATATGCCAAAAGCAGATTTTGCAGGAGGACAAAACCTTAAAGTATCTTCTAGATATGTAGAGGACGGTTCTTATGTTAGATTAAAATCAATAACTCTTGGATACAGTATTCCTGATGCTATATTGAGTAAATTGAGCATAAGTAAAGCACGTTTTTATTTAACCGCAGAAAACTTATTCACTTGGACGAAATATTCAGGATTAGACCCAGAACTTAGTATTTATGGTAGAAGCAATGATAATTCTTTAAAAAACATTGCACCTGGAATAGATTACGGAACCTATCCACAAACTAGAGATATAATTTTTGGCTTAAATCTTTCTTTTTAATCACATAAAACAAAACAGTATGAAAAATATATATAACAAATTAAAGGTAGCAGGTTGTTCTTTGCTAGTTGTTGCGCTTTCTTCGTGCAGTTCTGAATTCTTAGATGTAACGCCTACATCTACACTTACAACTGGTAATGCCTATAATTCTGCACAAGACTTAAATAATGCATTAAATGGAGCGTATCGTACTTTTTATGATGAATACTACCAATGGGATAATGTTCTTTTAGGAGATGTTCGCTCTGATAATTCTTATAATGCTAATGGGGATTCTCCTATTGATGCGTATGACAAATTAAATATTACCACGAGTAATAATAGAATGATGGCTAACTGGGAGCAGTTGTATAGAGGAATAGCTCGTGCCAACATTATTTTAGAAAAAATAAAAAGTGTTACAGATCCAGCTTTGGATAAAAATAATTTAAGACAACACATCATTGGACAAGCAAGTTTTTTGCGTGCTTTTCATTATTTTCAATTGGTTAAAAATTATGGTGGTGTGCCTATTGAGTTAAATTCTAATTCAACAGATCCTGGCAAAATTAATTTACCTCGTTCTACTGAAAAAGAAGTTTATGATCAAATCAATGCTGACTTATTAGTAGCATTAGCAAACTTACCTGACACTTATACAGGTGGGTCAAGCGAAAACAAAGTTAGAGCTACTAAAGGAGCTGCAAATGCATTAATGGCTAAAATTTGGGCACAAAGAAGCGATAGAGATTATAATAAAGTACTTCAATATTGTAATGCTGTAATTAGCAGCCCGGCAGGTTATGGTTTGGTAACAAATTATGCTGACCTTTTTGATGGGGATCATTATTTTAATAAAGAATCTATTTTAGAAATCTCTTTCTTAGGGGGTAATTGGGATGTATCCAACTGGGGGGTACAATTATTTTTGGCTCCTGAAGACGGATGGCAGAAATATGCTACTCCTACTAAAAATTTAATTGCTGCTTATGATGCTCAAGGTGACGTAGTTCGTAAAAATGCCAGCGTTGTTTTTTGGAATAACTTGGACTGGGCAGATGAAAATTGGAATCCTTGTGGAGACAAAACCGTATCTGTTCCGTTCCCGTATAAAGAAAAACACGCCGATGGATGGAATAGTGGAGACCACCCCTATTTGTTAAGATTAGACGACATTATATTGTTAAAAGCCGAAGCTCAAAATGAATTGAATGATTTAGCAGGATCATTAGCGACTATTAAACTAATTCGAGACAGAGTTGGTTTATCGGTTCTAACGGCAACTTCTAAAGCAGATATGAAAATAAAAATCTTAAACGAAAGAAGATTAGAGTTGGCTTTTGAAGGTGAACGTTGGTATGATTTAATTCGTGCCGGTGTCTGTACAGAAGTAATGAACGCTTTAAACGAAGTTAAATATACTTGTGGAGGAGGCACTCAAAGTGCGCCAATTAGCATTAACTACAGCTGTACTAATGATAAATGGTTGTGTCCAATTCCACAATTAGAAAGGGATGCAAATCCAAATCTAACTCAAAATCCTGGATATTAGTTTTAAATTTTGTTTTAAGTTAGTTTTAGAATACTTCGAAGAAATTCTTCGAAGTATTCTTATTTTTAAACCTAATTGTTCCTAAAACTACATTTGCCTTTAAATACCGAATTTCTATGAAACGTTTAACTATTTTCAGTCTTGTATTTTTTTATATTTTTTCTGGAAAAGTATTTTCCCAGCAAGAAAAAAAATGTGATGAAAACCAACTCTATATTGAATGGGAACTCATTTCAAATCAATATAAAAATGAAAATCAATCCTTAAGCAGGTTCCATTTTATTAATAAGGGTGAAATAGCTGTTCCAGCTTCAGGTTGGACTATTTATTTTAATTACAACAGACCTATTAGTGCTAACCTAAATATAAAAGACTTCATAATTACCCATATTAACGGCGATTTATTTGAAATCAAACCAACACCTGAGTTTGAAGGAATACTACCAAATCAAACAGCGACATTGCCTTTTGTTTCAGAAGGACAATTACTCAACTCTTCAGCTGCTCCTGCGGGCCCCTACATTGTTTGGGACCCTAACATCAGCAAAGGATTTGTTATAAAAAACTACCTTATTAAACCGATAAAAGACAGCAATACTGCTTTTGTAACCTCAGAAGAGACATACAATAGAAACAAAAAAATACGAAATCTAGCGCTAGATAGTTTACCTAAAATTTTTCCAACTCCAAATTATTTTGAATTAAAAAAAGGGCAATTTATTTTAGACAAAAATGTAAGTATAATTACCGAATCTGATTTTTTACCCGAAGCAAAATACTTTACGTCAGAACTTAAAACTATACTAAATAATTCCGTTAGTATCAACTCAAAAAATGCTCTTAAAAAAATAATATTCCTCAAAAACAGCACTTTAAAAAAAGAAGAATATCTTTTAAACATTCAAACCGACAAAATTGAAATCACAGCTGCTTCTGGAAGTGGAATTTTATATGGAATTCAATCCATAAAATCGCTCTTTCCTTCACACTCTTGGAAATCAAAAGTAAATTCTATTGCAATACCTAATTGCTATGTAAAAGATATTCCTCGTTTTGAGTTAAGAGGATTGATGTTTGATGTTGCCCGAAATTTTCAATCTAAAGAAACTATTTTTAAAATTTTAGATCTAATGGCACTGTACAAAATGAATACTTTTCATTTTCATTTTAGCGATGACGAAGGGTGGAGATTAGAAATTCCGTCGTTACCTGAATTAACCCAAATTGGAAGTAAACGAGGGCATACGCTTGACAGCAAATCATTTTTACCCACAGCTTATGGATCTGGACCAGACATAAATAATTATCCTGGAAGCGGTTACTATACCAAAGATGATTTTATTTCTATTTTAAAATATGCTACCGAGAGACATATACAGGTAATTCCCGAAATTGAATCTCCGGGTCATAGTCGTGCTGCAATTAAAGCAATGGATTACCGATACACTAACTACTTACAACAAGGCAACAAACCAGAAGCCGAAAAATACCTGCTTAGAGATCTTAACGACAAATCAGTTCACAGTTCGGCTCAGTTATGGACAGATAATATTATGTGTGTCGCACTTCCTTCTACTTATACTTTTTTAGAGAAAGTCATCGACGAAATTCTAGCTATGTACAAAGAGGCAAATGCGCCTATTGAAACAATCCATCTTGGTGGAGATGAAGTTCCTGCTGGTACTTGGGAAAAATCCCCAATTTGCAACCAATTAATTGCTGATGATGTTCAACTCAATTCTACTAATGATCTTTGGTATTACTACTTTGGAAAAATGAATGAAATGCTCAAAAAAAGACAGCTATTTGTTTCGGGCTGGGAAGAAATAGCTATGAGAAAAACTACTTTAGATGGCAACAAAACTTATATCCCTAATCCTGACTTTGCCAATCAAGGTTTCAGAGCCAATATTTGGAATAATGGAATTGGCTGGGGATCTGAAGACTTACCTTATAAATTAGCCAATGCGGGGTACAAAGTCACGCTATCTTGTGTAAGCAATTTATACTTTGATTTAGCCTATGAAAAATCTGCCGATGAAATCGGGTATTATTGGGGCGGCTTTAACGACTTGAACAAACCATTTGATTTCATCCCATTTGACTATTATAAAAACACCTCCGAAGATACTGATGGAAAACCAATTCAATCTAATTTATTTGATAGAAAAGAGCGATTAACTGAATATGGAAAATCAAACATTTTGGGTATTCAAGGACAACTTTTTAGCGAAAATGTTCGAAATATTGGAATATTGGAATACTTGTTATATCCAAAATTATTGGCTTTGGCCGAACGAGCTTGGTCTCAAAATCCTTCTTGGGCAACGGAATTGGATAATAACAAAAGCGAAAATTTGTATAACAAAGGTTGGTCAGTATTTGTAAATATGCTTGGTAAAAAAGAATTACCTCGTTTGGATTACTATTCAGGAGGATATATTTATCGGATTCCTCCAGTAGGAGCTGTTATTTTAAACGGAAAAGTGAATGCTAATATTCAGCAACCGGGATTCACAATTCGCTACACGACTGATGGTTCTGAGCCAACAATAAACAGCGAAATATATAAAACTCCAATTGCAGCAAAAAGTAAAATTATGCTTTGTGCATTTTCAAGCAACGGTAGAAAAGGAAAAACAACTACTATTGACAATCGTGACTAATTATAAAATTATATTTGATTTGCGTTTTTTGCATAAAAAAATACGCATATTCAATACTCAAAATTCAGAAGTTATGCTACTATTGTAATACATCAACAAATGACGCTGACAAAAAAAGTGGGGTTAAACCAAAAAATATTAATAGATTAAAATTATGAATAATAGTGTGTTAGGAATTGACATTGGAGGAACTTCTATTAAAATAGGTTTGGTTGAAAATGGTGGCATTGTAAATCAAGTTTCTAAAAATGTTGATAATAAAGCAACCGAATCCGAAACGCTTGTTTCGCTTTTTGAAGCCATAGATAGTATTATCAATTCGGATGTAACTGCTATTGGGATTGGGGTTCCAGCAGTAGTAAATCATTTAACTGGGGTAGTTTATGATGTACAAAATATTCCTTCATGGAAAGAGGTCGCATTAAAAGATATAGTAGAAAAAAAATATGACCTCCCTGTTTTTCTTAATAATGACGCCAATTGCTTTGCCTTAGGAGAAAAAATATTTGGAGACGGAAAAGACTATGAAAATTGTATTGGATTATCAATTGGTACAGGAATAGGTATGGGAATTATTATTAATAGTAAACTGTACAATGGCATACTTTGTGGGGCTGGAGAAGTAGGTATGCTACCTTATAAAGAGGGAATTTTAGAAGAGTATTGTAGTAGTTTTTTCTTTTTAAAAAATTACCAACAAACCGCTGAGGAATTAAGTTTGAGTGCTCGTAAAGGAAATACAGATGCAATAAAAGCGTATGCTGAATTTGGATTGCATTTAGGGGAATGCATCAAATCTATTTTGTATCTGTATGCTCCTGAGGCAATTATTCTTGGTGGTTCCATAAGCAAATCCTTTTCACTTTTTAAAGAGTCTATGGAATTGTCTTTGCAAACATTTGCCTATCAAAAACAAATTGAAAATTTAAAAATAGTAACTTCAACTCAAGAAGGGATTGCCGTTTTAGGAGCCGCTTCACTATGTTTTCAAGATTTGAGGCATACCGTTTTTCAATAAATAATTTGTATTAACTACGTTTTCTTCGGTATTGCAATGGAGTACAACCTTGAATTTGTTTGAATAATCTAGAAAGGTTTTTATTGTCATTAAATCCTAATTCAACAGCAATCTCGTAAATTGATTTTTCGGATTCCAAAAGCCTTTTCGAAAATTTTTGAATTCTTAAATTGCAGATGTATTTATAAATTGCCGAACCAGTTACTACAAAAAAACGTTTTTCGAGAACACGTCTAGAAACCGAAACTTCTTTTAAAATGTCTTCAACATTAATATTATTTTCAATATTTTGATGTATAAATTTTAAGGCGGTTGCAATTTGTTTATCGGTTGTGGCACAAATATCGGTAGATTGTCGCGTGTGTACTGTTGTAGCTTTTACAATTATATTGTGTGGCTTTTGACTTTTATTTTCAATTAATTGATGCATTAATTTTGCTGATTCATACCCCCCTTGTTCAATTCCAAGACCAATACTTGACAACGGAGGATCGCACAAATTACATGTCAAATCATCGTTATCCACGCCCAAAACAGCCACTTCTTCAGGAATTTTTATATTCGAATGACGACAAGCTTCTGTTATATTTTGCGCACGCTCATCATCACATCCCATAATGGCTATAGGCTTAGGCAATGACGTAAGCCACTTACTTAATGCTGAGGGTTTATAATGCCATAATTCTCGGGTAGATATTTTTTTTGGATTAAAAAAATGTACCTTTCCTCCGTGCTGAATCACAGTATCTTCAAATCCCTCTCCCCTTTCTCTGGACCAAACAATATTATTAAAACCATAAAATGCAAAATTACTATATCCCTTATTAATAAAATATTTTGCTCCCATTTGTCCTTGTTCAAAATAATCCCCCGTTATATTAGAAAATTCCTGAAAACGTTCTTTGAAATCTTCTGTCATTACTGGAATATTCAAATCGATTAATTTTTGAATATCTGCATGGTTATACAAAGTAGCTACAATACCGTCAGCCTTCCATTCTTTAGCAAAATTCGCAAGGTTTTCCATTGAGAGGTTTTCTCTAAAATGTAAGGGCATTCTACAAAAAACCCATTTACCATTTTCTTTGGCATATTTGGTAAATCCTTTTAATAGGCTCTTACCATAATCCTCGGTAAAATCAATAAGTAATATTATTCTGTACATAAATTAAAAAATTTATTGTCTCAATAATTCTATTTTTTGAAGTAACAATTCCGGTTCATTAGTGGTAATATAATTAAATCCATGCGCCAACAACCAATCCATATCAGTTGATTCGTTAACAGTCCAGGCATTAAGAATCATTTTATTTTTCCTAGCACTAGCAATCCATTCTGGATGATTTTTATAATCCTGATAATAATAATCCAATCCGTCGATATGATCTACCAAGAGGTCTTCGGGAGCTTTATCCGCTTCTAAATATTGCGTGCGTGCTTTAGAATCTACCCCTCTAATTTTTTTTAAAATAGAATAATCAAAACTAATATACATTACTTGTTGTTGAGCGTTTAACTCTTGTACTTGTTGTACCACCCGAGCCGCAATTAACTCGGCACGTTCTTTACTTATATCCGAAGGTTTGATTTCGCAGACTAATTGAGTGCTTGTATTATTTTCTAGTCCTGCCACTATATATTCGCGCAATGTTGGTAGTTTTTCTCCATTAGACAATGGAAAAGATAGTAGATCTGAATAATTTGTTTTTTCTATAGACAACCCATGATAACTGGGATCATGATTAATTACCAAAACGCCGTCAGAGGTCATTCTAACATCAAACTCTGAACCTGCACATCCTATCTTAATAGCTTGCCGCAATGAAGCAATAGAATTTTCTGGAAATCCATTTTTCTTCCAAGCACCACGATGCGCTACAACGGGATTTTTTTCAACTTTGATGGGAGCTGCTTTTTTAACAACCGCACAGCTTACTATGGAAAAACTAAGCAACAAATAAACAATCATTTTCATTCAATTTATTTTTAGTGAATACCTAAAATTAGTAAAAAAAACAACTATCTGTTGTCTAATAGCAGTATTTCTTCATTAGTATTCCAGCCCGAAATAGTTAGTTGGATTCCTTTTTTACCAATTAAATACGACGGAATAGTACATTTTACGATTCTTTTTTCATTTGGCAATAAACTAATATAATTATCATCCCAAAAAACCGGAAGAATCGTATTTTGTTTTTCATCTTGTATATTCAAACGAACAAAGAAAGCGGTTTTAGAATTTGTATTCTCCAAAGTTACTTGATATTCTAGGGTTTCACCGAGTTTTTTTGATGTAATTGTAGAAACTATTTTAGATTCTGCCAATGCACTTAAAGGTGTAAAATCGGCATATTCTTTTAAAGGTGTATTTCCCCAAAAAGTTTTGTCCCAATTAAAAACATCTTTTTTATTGGATAACCAATAAAAATTAGAGGCAACTGGTTTCCCTTTCGTATCAAACAATTTTAAATCTAAGAAAACCCCTTCTGAAAAAGGTTTTATTTTAAAAATCGATTTTGACTGAATGGATTCAATATCAAAAGTAAGTTGGTCTTGACTCACTAAATTAGAGTTAAAATCATAAACCGAAATTTGGGCTTTGTAGTTTTTTACTGTATTCAGTGTTTCATTAACAGCTACAATTTCATTTGATGCATAATCATAAATCAGTTGCTGAACTGCATTAGCTTTTTTAGCAGCATAATAACTTGATGTTGGCAACAAATAATAATCATATAATTGCCAATAAAAAGAAGGCCAAGCCGAATTTAACATCCATTGAATAATTCCCGTCGATTGTGGAATTCGCGCTCTAAATCCTTCAAACATACCACTCATTGCTTCATAACCTAGCGCATCCGACTTCTTTAAATAATCTTTTAAATCTTTGGCTTTGCCATATCGATTATCAACCATAGATGTATTTATATCCAAAGTCTTAAAAGCAACCGCAGAATGAGTGCAATGGTAATTCCAAGCCGAATTAATAGGCCATAATTTATCCTCAGGAATCATTTTTTTGATACTTTCCAAAGAAGGAATTGCTGCCCCTGGAGAAGTTTCTGTATTAAAACCAAACGCACCACCATTCTTAGTATCTTCAAACCAATAATTTGGCGAGACATATTCGTAAGGCCCATTCATTTTAACTCCCACAGGCCCACTTACCTCACTTGTTCTTGTTCCTGCGGTGAGTAAATAAGGACGGTTATCTATTTTTTCAATGAGGTTTTTATACTTAATTTCCAGGTCTGGTTTAGGTAATTTATCACTTCCTAAAAACCAAACAAAAATACTAGGATGGTTTCTTAACCAATGAATTTGATCACTTAATGATTGAAGCGCTAAATTAATATCGGCTTCCGTTTGAATTCCTCCAAAAGCGTCACAAGGTTTTCCTAAATATTCTTCCCATTCCCATTGACAACTCCAACCCACCATCACTAAAATTCCGTATTGATCGCACAAATCATACATCTCTTGCGATGTACCCCAAATACTTTCTAAACGAATGGTATTCAAGTTCATGTGTTTAACATACTGCAACTGAGTAGCGATACTTTGCTTAGTATCTCTAAGAAATAAGTCATCAGTCCAACCAGCTCCTTTTATTAAAATCTTTTTGCCATTGAGAATAAATCCTTTATGTCCTTCGGGAGTAAAGTAGGTTTCAATTTCTCGGATTCCAAAAGTGATATCTTCAGAATTTGATACTACCGCATCACTTTCAAAACGCAGCGACAAATGTTGCAAATTAGGTTTCCCTAAATTATTACACCACCATAATTTTGGATTCAAAACGTGTAAGGATGTAATTTCTTTTGAGGTTAAAGTCAAGTCTTTTATCTCATTTGGGTTTAGGGTTACTGGATAACGAATTTCAACTCCTTCTATTTTACCAATCAAATTACCCGAAATGGTTTTTGACGAATAATTTTGAACCGTTGTTTTGACCGTAAGCCAAGCCTCTTTGAGAGAAGTAGTATTTACTTTTGATTGAACGGCAGTATTTTTTAAACCAACTTGACCATCAATTTGTATATAAACTGGACGCCAAATCCCCATATTTTCGTCAAGGGGTCTTGGATTCCAATCTACAAATCCTGTATTAAAATCTCCCGGTTGCGCTCTAAAAATCTCTACTGCTAGCACATTTCCTTTCTTTTTGGCTAAAGAAGTAATGTCAAACTCAAATTGTCTAAACGTACCAAAAACTTTATCCCTTGAGGCAATGAGTTGCCCGTTCAACCATATATTAGCATAATAATTTATCCCGTCAAAATGGAGCGAAACTGTTTTGCCAGGACTAACATTGGGTATGTCAAAAGTGTTTTTATACCACCAAGAGTCATCAAATTTTTTCTTATCAGCTTGTTTATAATTCTCTCCAACGAAAAGATCTTGATACAATCCGTTGGCGGTAAGTACTCCCATAACTGTTGATGGTACCGTTGCTTTATACCAATTTTTTGCATCAACCGTTGACGAAGAAATTGAAGCACCATCTAACTTAACCTTATCAGCTTGTTGTACCTGCCAATTATTTTTTAATATTATTTTATGAGTATTAATGGTTTTTTCTTTTGCAAAAGCCAAATTTGAAAAAACGATTAGTACTACCAAAACTAATGCTGTAAGTATTCTTTTTGATTTATCCATTGAAAACTAAATTAACTTTTATTAATACTATAAAAATATTTAAAATCCCTGTAAGTAAAAAACCAACAGGGATTAATATTTAAAAAGCAAACCATACTTTTTAAAAATAATAGCGTTTAAACGCTTCTATTGCGGTATATTCGGCAAGACCAAGTGCATTATACTTATCTGCTGTTTTCTTTGTACGTTCTTCCACTCTAACCCAAAATTCTCTTGAATCTTCTCCTTGGAACATTACATTGTCTTTTTGTGATTGATGATAGAAAATCGCTTTACGTTTTCTTAAGACCTGATCCTCACTCATAGGAACAGCCATTTCAATTTCTTGTGGCTCCCATTCGTGCCAAGCACCTCGATACAACCAAACCCAACAATCATTCATAAACGATTTCGTTTTCAATCGCTCTATAGCGGCAAAAATAGCGTCCAAGCATACTTTATGTGTGCCATGAGGGTCTGCTAGATCTCCTGCGGCATAGATTTGATGAGGTTTAATAGCAGTAATTAAATCCGTAATTATAGTAATGTCTTGTTCTGCAAGAGAATTCTTTTTAACTGTACCCGTTTCATAAAAAGGCATGTCCAAAAAATGAACTTGCTCATCTGGAATACCAAAAAATCGTGTAGCACCCATAGATTCTTTTCTACGAATTTGTCCTTTTATTTTTCGAATCAACAATTCATTTTGTAGATCCATTTTTTTGGTTTGCAAGGCTTGAACAACTCCTTTTAAATGGGCATTGTTATCTGTAAATATAGACAACGCCACCTCTGCATAACGAAGGGCCTCTTCGTCTGAAACCGCAATATTTCCAGAAGTTTGATAGGCTACATGTACCTCATGCCCCTGCTCTACCAATCGATCAAAAGTACCGCCCATTGAAATTACATCATCATCTGGGTGCGGACTAAAAATAAGTACTCTTTTCTTAGCTGGCAAAGCTCTTTCAGGGCGGTTGCTATCATCGGCATTGGGTTTTCCTCCCGGCCAACCCGTAATGGTTCGTTGCAATTTATTGAACATTTTAATATTCAAATCATACGCCACTCCTTCTTCTGCCAATAGGCCTGACATACCAAAATCATTATAATCCTTGTCATTTATTTTCAAAACAGGTTTATTCACTCTTTCGCAAAGCCAAACAATTGCACTACTTTTTAATGACTCCGTCCAAACACAAGAAGATACCAACCAAGGCGTTTTAATACGTGTTAATTGGGAAGCAGCCTCTTTGTCTAATATAAATGTAGTATTGGAATGCTCTTGAAGATAGGTCGCAGGAACTTGTGATGAAATTTCGCCTTCAATAGTTTCTTGAATTACCGAAGCTTTATTTTCTCCCCACGCCAAAAGCACAATTCGTTTTGCTTTTTTGATGGTACCAATTCCCATTGTGATAGCTCGTCTAGGCACATTATTGATTCCTAAAAAAGAGGAAGCAGCATCGACTCTGGTAATATGTGCCAAAGTAATACTTCGAGTTCCTGAATTAGCATGCGAACCCGGCTCGTTAAACCCAATATGTCCAGTTCGTCCGATGCCAAGCAATTGAAAATCCAAACCTCCCGCAGCTACAATAGCCGCATCATAGTCCATACAAAATTGGTCTAAATTTTCAGAAGCAACCATCCCATCTGGAATGTGTATGTTATTTGGATCAATATCGATATGCTTAAAAAGATGGTCGTGCATAAAGTAATGATAGCTCTCTACATTCTCTTTTTCCATTGGATAATATTCATCCAAATTAAATGTAATCACATTATGAAAACTCAAACCTTCTTCTTTATGCAATCGAATTAATTCTTCATATACTTTTATTGGAGAAGATCCCGTAGCCAAACCTAAAATACATTTTTTGTTTTTTTCTTGCTTTTTCAAAATCAAATCAGCGATTTCTCTTGCTACTGCTTTAGAACCAATTTCAGACGAATTAACAATGACATTATGTATTTTTTCAAATCTGGTTTCTTCAAATTGTCCCGGCACTTTGTAGGTAATTACAGAACTGTAGGAATCTTTGTGTTGCATTGGGTGAAATTTAATGATTTAGGTTTGTATTGTTTAATTAGAACAGCATTACTATTCTTTAATATATAGCAACAAATGTATTTGAAATTCTTTTTCGAAACATAGCAATTTACGAATTATAATCCTCAAAATACGTTTATATTGATGCGATACTACTTCACAATTTTGTATATCGCATTTCCCGTAATTGTTTTCCAATTGTCTGTTCTGAAAGGAATGGCAGGAAATCCTTCTTCATTATAGAGATTACAATCGCTCGCATCGTCAGCCCACCCAAAATGCACTGCAATTGGATGTAGTACTTTGTCGGTAAAAACAATTACCTTGTTTTCTTGTATAAATGCATTGGCATAATGAAACACATGGTCTTCTCCTGCTAACTCAAACCCTTTTACTCCTCCATATTTGTCTGATGTTTTCAATCCGCTGCCAATAGCATCAAATGTCAACACCATTTGATTGCCCTGAATTTCCATTGATTTAAACTTTGGTCCAGACGACACTATACTTTGACCGTACAAATGATGCAAAGCAATGGCCGCTAAGCGTTCTCCTACACCTTGCTTATTGGTAGGATGAATATCAATAGGATTTCCTATATCTGTAGTTACACACATTCCCGTATTGGGCAATGTTAAGGTTTGCGTTTGAGCCTCTCTAAGTTCTGCCCACGTACTGCCGTTATTACTATTCCCGTTAGCCTCATTAAAACTAGACAATTGAACAAAATAAAAAGGAAAAGCGCCTTGTCCCCATTTATTTCGCCAATCTTGTATCAGCAACGGAAATGCTTTTTGGTATTGAAAAGCCCTTCCGGCATTAGATTCTCCTTGGTACCACAACACGCCTTGAAACGAATATGGAATTAATGGATTGACCATCGCATTGAACAACAACGAAGGATAACTATTAGGCCCTACTTCGCTCTTAATGGCTGCAACCTGGTATTTCCAACTGCCGTGCAACGGAATAACCGTTTCGCCTATTGTCAATTTTACTTCTTCAGCTGGGCTATACATTCCGCCGCCGCCGCCATTATCAACCACGCGCACGGCAATTACATTTTTTCCTGCTTTCAATATCCCTGCAGGAACAACATAGTGGCGTGTAGCATCCCAATTGGAATTTCGCCCCACTTCTATTCCATTAATATAGGTACTATCTTCATCGTCAATTTTACCCAAATCAAGAACCGCAGCTTTTGAACTGAAATTAGCCGGTAATTCAATCGTTTTTCGCAACCAAACCAGTCCGTCAAATTCGCCTAATGCTTGACTTTCCCATACTTCGGGTTCATTTAGTGTAGGCCAATTAACATCATTAACCTCCACATTTTTTAATTGACTTTCGTTCTTTGTATCAATAGGATTGCCTTGTAACTGTGCAACTCTTTTAGTGGTAGCTGCAACAAAAACTGACGCAATCGAATCCAAATCAACCCGAGGCATTTCGGCTATCATTTCTTTAAATTCATCGCTACTTTCAAAAGCTTCTCTACTAGTCCAAGTCTCGGCAACAGTACCTCCCCAAGCAGTAGTAATCAATCCTATTGGAATTTGTGTTTTTTCATAAACGGCTTTAGCAAAAAAATAACCCACAGCCGAAAAATCGCCAACAGTAGTGGTATTGCACACCTTCCATTCCCCTCCTTCTACCTCTTCTTTAGGCAACGAACTAACGGCTCTTGCCACGGTAAAATGACGAATGAACGGATAAGTAGCCTTACTTATTTCTTCTTTGGCTCGAATTGCTTCATTGACGGTAAACGCCATGTTCGACTGGCCGCTACAAATCCAAACTTCGCCCACCAAAATATTGGTAAGCTTGATTTCATTTTTTCCTTTTATAATTAATTCATAGGGACCTCCTGCTTTTTCAGGAGCCAACTTTACAGCCCATTTTCCATCAGCATTAGCCTGAGTGTGTATTACTTGGCTATTAAATCGCAACTGGATTTTTTCATGGGCAGCAGCCCAGCCCCAAACCGGAATGGGTGTATTGCGTTGCAAAACCATATTATCATTAAATAATTTTGGCAAACGCACGTTGGCTTGAACGCCAAGACTAAAAAGAACTACTAAAAGGAAATTAATTTTTTGCATCATTGGGACAGTGTTTTAAAGGGACGTAAAGTAATCTTTATGCAAAGATTAAAAGTAGTGAATTGCGTAAATTTTTCTTGGATTTGCATCAAAAAAAAAGTTCATTTCTATTGATTCAATAGAAATGAACTTTTGCAACTTATTTTTCGAAAATCTAGTCGGCTAAAACCGCTCTAGAGATAACAATTTTCTGAATTTCAGAAGTTCCTTCGTATATCTGAGTGATTTTTGCATCACGCATCATTCGTTCTACATGGTATTCTTTTACATATCCATTACCACCATGAATTTGAACAGCTTCAACAGCTGTATCCATAGCTACTTGAGAAGCATATAATTTTGCCATAGCTCCACTAATATCGTAATTATGGTGATTGTCTTTATCCCAAGCTGCTTTCATACATAAATGACGCGCTGCTTCAATATTTACAGCCATATCTGCTAATTTAAAAGCGATGGCTTGATGGTTGCAAATTTCAGTCCCGAAAGCTTTTCTTTCTTTAGAATATTTCAAGGCTAATTCATATGCTCCTGAAGCAATTCCCAATGCTTGAGCAGCAATTCCTATTCGACCACCTGCTAAGGTTTTCATTGCAAACTTAAATCCAAATCCGTCTTCACCTATACGATTCGCTTTGGATACTTTAACATCGGAGAAAAGTAATGAATGTGTATCCGAACCTCTGATTCCCATTTTTTGCTCTTTCGGCCCAATAGAAAACCCTGGCATATCTTTGGTCATAATTAAGGCATTGATTCCTCTACTTTTTTTGTCAATATCAGTTTGTGCAATTACAATATAAAAAGAAGCCGTATTACCATTGGTAATCCAATTTTTTGTCCCATTGACTAAATAATAATCACCCATATCGATGGCAGTAGTTTTTTGAGAAGTTGCATCACTACCCGCTTCAGGTTCGCTCAAACAGAAAGCCCCATGAATTTCTCCTGATGCTAACTTGGGTAACCATTCTTGTTTTTGCTCTTCAGTTCCAAAAGTTTGCAATCCCCAACATACAAGAGAATTATTAACTGACATCACCACTGAAGCAGAAGCATCCACTTTTGAAATTTCTTCCATAGCTAAAACATACGAAATAGTGTCTAATCCACTACCACCATATTTTGGATCTACCATCATTCCCATAAAACCTAATTCTCCCATTTTTTTTACCTGTTCAGTAGGAAAAGTTTGGTTTTCATCTCTTTCAATAACCCCTGGCAATAATTCATTTTGAGCAAAATCGCGCGCGGCTTGCTGAATCATTTTATGTTCTTCGGTTAAACTAAAATCCATAATAATATAAAATAAATAGGTTTATTTGTTATAAAAATAGAATCAAAGATACTTTTAAAAACTGAATTTTGCTAATTTAAAATCAAAATTTAAGTATTGAAATTACAAGTATTTCTTTTCACTCTTCACAATTTTTAGTACATTTCGACGTTTTTAAAAAAGTCTTTTACAATTAAACAAAACACATGAGTTTTACTACTTCTTCAGACCAAAAAAAGTCCTTAGCATTTTCGCTGCTTATTTATGCCGCAATGTTATTGATTTTGTTTTTTATCCGATTTTGGCCGCCTTCTAATTTGGCAGAGCTAACTGGTGGTGGCGGAGGTGGTGTTACTGTTAATTTTGGAGACAGCGAATTGGGCTCTGGAAGTAATTATGAAAGCGAAGTCCTTGAGGTCCAAAACCAGGTAAAAGAAACTCCAACAGCTACTACTCCAGACGAAGCCATAATTGCACAAGAAAATAGCACTGAAGAAAGTGTTGTTATTCCTAAAAAAGAAAAGACAGAACAAAAAACAACTGTAGTTAAAGACGAAGCCAAACCTGAAGTAGTAAAACCTAAAGTATCAAACACCACTAACGACGCATTATCTAGCCTTTTAAAAGGATCTAATAAAGGAGGTGACGGAGACGATAAAACGGCAGGAAATAAAGGGAAATCAAACGGAAGTTTGAGCGCTACCAGTTATTATGGCAATGGCGGCTCGGGAGGTGGAACTGGCGGTGGCAATGGAACTGGAAACGGAATAGGCAATGGCAGCGGCTACGGTGCAGGTTCTGGTGGTGGCTCAGGAAATGGTATTGGAGGAGGTTATTCTTTAGGCAATAGAAAAGCAATTTCAAAACCGGCACCTAAATATACCTGTAATGAGGAAGGAAAAGTAGTTGTAGAAGTTTCAGTAGATAGAAACGGAAGAACTGTTAGTGCGATAGCAGGAATTAAAGGAACTACTAATACAGCCAAATGTTTGCTAGATCAAGCAAAATTGGCCGCAATGAATACTAAATGGGATGCAAGTAATGATGCTCCAGAAAAACAAGTGGGGAAAATTGTTTATAATTTCAATTTAAATTAAACAGTATTAACAAACACAAAAAAATCCCCTTAATTTATAGAATTAAGGGGATTTTTGTATTTGTATAGTTGCTATTTAGGACTAGTGGCTATTACAAACTTTAAATTGTTTCGAACCCCAATTTGCAATACATCTACCAAATCTTGTACTTGCAAATTAAACGGAATTCGTACCACAACCGTTTGGTCTTTTTCACCGTTCATTTTTGACATTAAAGTGCTTTCTAAAGCTTCAAAAGTAACTGGCTCTTTATCGATGTAAAATTTCTTATCTTCTGTAACTGATAAGCTAATGAATTGCTTGTTTGTTTTTTCATTGGCTTGTGCCTTTGGCAAAGTCATTTTAATCACATTAGGATTGGCTAGTGTAGAAATGATTAGAAAAAACAACAATAAAAAAAACATAATATCACTCAGTGACGAGGTCGCCACTTCAGCATGAAATCTTCTTTTACGTTTAATAGACATACTTATGCTTTTTGAATAATATTGACAAATTCTAAAATTTGTTTCTGAATTTTCAAGGCAAAATTATCAATTTTACCATTCAATAAGTGGTAGGCACTATAAGCAATGATACCAACAACTAATCCTGAACCACTACTAATCATTTTTTCATATAGTCCTCCAGAAATATTTCCAATACTAATATTTTCAGTTACCGAAATACTATAAAAAATCTTAATAACACCTGAAATAGTACCAATAAATCCTAATGTTGGGGCAATCCCAGCAATCAAACCTAAATGTCCTAATTTACTTTCCATTTGTGCAATTTCGATATCAGCAGCACGGTCCATATTCGATTCAATTTCAGCAATAGGTCTTCCAATTACTAAAATTCCTTCTTTCAATATATTGCCAGATGCCGAATTACTTCTTTCGACAATGCTTCTCGCCAAATCTAAATTTCCTAAATGCAATTGATCACGCACATCTATCATCAAACGACTATCAATAGCAGACGCTTTATTTATATATAAGTAACGCTCTATAATTACATAAATAGTATAGAACAATAAAATAGCGATCGGAATCAAAAAGAAACCACCTTTAAATATAAACTCCAATACAGAGATTTCAGTATTGGTAGCGATTTTTTCAACCACCACATTAGACGTAGCATTAGCAAGGGTGTCAGATTGTAATTGTAGTAAACTAAACATATATTATTCTTGTTTTTTGAGCTTTAATTCTAAAATTTGTTTGAAATTTGCAATAAAGATACTTTTCGATGCAATAGTAAACTAAAAAAATTGAAAAATATTTTAATCAATTACTTTTTTTCTTGAAAAATGAACTATCCTGAAACCTTAAACTGGCTCTTTAATCAACTCCCGATGTACCAACTTCAAGGGGCATCGGCATACAAAAAAGACTTGACAAACGTTCATTTGCTCATGGATTATTTAGGACATCCCGAAAGCCATTTGCAATGCATTCATGTAGCAGGTACTAATGGAAAAGGTTCTAGTTCTCATATGTTGGCTTCTGTTCTTCAAGAAGCAGGATACAAAGTAGGTTTATACACCTCACCCCATCTAAAAGACTTTAGGGAACGCATCAAAATTAATGGTGTAATGATTCCTGAAAACTTTGTTTGTGATTTTGTTAACCAACATCAATCGTTTTTTGAAGCCAACGATATGAGTTTCTTCGAAATGAGTGTTGGATTGGCTTTTGATTATTTTGCGAAAGAAAAAATAGACATTGCCGTCATTGAAGTTGGCATGGGCGGACGATTGGATGCCACTAACATCATTACGCCTTTGGTTTCGGTGATTACCAATATTGGTATAGACCACACACAATTCTTGGGAAACACTTTAGCAGCAGTTGCTACAGAAAAAGCAGGAATTATTAAATCGAATATTCCAGTAGTCATTGGCGAATATACTCCCGAAACTCAGCCGGTTTTTTTGGCTAAAGCCAAAGAAAATAAAAGCGACCTCTACTTTGCTTCTGATTTGATTACCGCAACCTATCCATCTGATTTAATTGGCGATTACCAAGTTCATAATACAAAAACAGTAATTCAGACTCTTGCAGTTTTAAATCAATACACAGCGTTCCAAACTAGCGAATTGCATTGGAAAACCGGATTGTTACAAGTGGTAAAAAATACAGGATTACAAGGAAGATGGCAACAATTAGGCGATTCTCCAAAAATAATTTGCGACACGGCACATAATACTCATGGACTTAAAATAGTTTTAAACCAAATTCAGAAAGAGCCTTTTAACCAACTCCATTTTGTTTTAGGTGTAGTAAATGACAAAGATTTGGACGAAGTTTTGCCTTTATTTCCAAAAAATGCAATTTATTATTTTTGCAAACCCAATATTCCTCGCGGACTTGAAGCTACCATTTTAGCTCAAAAAGCAACCCAATTTGGATTAACTGGAAAAATATATAATTCTGTTTCAGACGCTTACGGAAAAGCTAAGCAAAATGCACAACCTACTGATTTTATCTATGTGGGCGGAAGTACGTTTGTCGTAGCAGAAATTTTATAATTTTTTTACTTTTTTTCTTGCAAATACAAAAAACAGCTGTATATTTGCACTCGCAATAAGGGAATGAAAATTTACAAATTGCAATCGGGCGATTAGCTCAGCTGGTTCAGAGCACCTCGTTTACACCGAGGGGGT
>JACCDZ011200742.1_pt1 | contig 26617 bp, 24 predicted proteins | sample 7449551 | NCBI WGS metagenome assembly JACCDZ01 (sample SAMN15323452, study PRJNA562643) | freshwater metagenome | isolation source: river surface water | place: USA:Blue River Watershed | collected 2017-08-18 | reverse complement strand
CCACGGAACGATGGACCACTACGTCGCCGCCAAAAAGATGCTGTTCGACGGGTTGGGTTCGGAGGCCTTTGCGCTGGTGAATTCCGACGACAAGCACGGCGAAACGATGCTGCTCGAGTGCGGAGCGCGCAAGCTCACGTATGCGCTGAAGCGCCCGGCCGACGTAAAGGTGAAGATTTTGGAGTCGCACCTCCAAGGCACGTTGCTCAGCATCAACCAGCGGGAGTGCTGGTCGCAGCTGATTGGCGCGTTCAACGCCTACAACATGGCGGCCATGTACGGGGTGGCGGTCGAGCTGGGGATTCCCGCCGACGAAGCGCTGCAGGCACTCAGTGCGGTGCGCAGTGTGGACGGCCGCTTTCAAAAGGTCTCTGGACCTGAAAACCGCATGGGCATTGTGGACTACGCGCACACGCCCGACGCGCTCGAAAACGTACTCAAAACCCTGCAGGACCTCAACCAAGGAGCCCAGCAAATCATTACGGTGGTGGGCTGCGGAGGCGACCGCGACCGGAACAAGCGCCCCGAGATGGCCCGCATTGCCGCGGACCGCAGCACGAAGGCGATTTTGACCAGCGACAATCCGCGCAGCGAAGATCCCGAGGCGATTTTGGACGATATGGAAGCCGGGCTCGACCCGGTCCAGAAGCGCCGCTGCCTGCGCATCAGCGACCGCGCGCAGGCGATCAAGCTCGCCGTGCAGTTGGCCCAGCCGGGCGACGTGGTTCTCGTCGCCGGCAAAGGACACGAAACCTATCAAGAAATCGCCGGAGTCAAGCATCCGTTTGACGACGTGGCCGTTCTCAAAGCTCAGTTTAACGATTTGTAAGCCATGCTGTACGCCCTATTTGACCTCCTCGAGCCCTACGACCTGCCCGGCGCAGGCCTGTTCAGCTACCTCACGTTTCGCGCGGCCCTCGCCATCCTGCTCTCACTGACCATCAGCCTGGCATTCGGAGGCCGTCTGATCAAGCTGCTCCGCAAACTCCAGGTGGGCGAAACCGTGCGCGACCTCGGCCTCGAAGGCCAGCTCAGCAAGGCCGGAACCCCCACCATGGGCGGCCTCATCATCTTGGCGGCCATCATCATTCCGGTGCTGCTCGTGGCAGACCTCGGAAACATTTACATCCAGTTATTATTGCTTACCACCGTGTGGATGGGGGCCATTGGCTTCGCCGACGACTACATTAAGGTGTTCCGCAAGAACAAGCAGGGCCTGCGGGGCATCTTCAAGGTCATCGGGCAAATCACCCTGGGGCTCGTGGTGGGCGCGGTACTCGCCTTCCACCCCGACGTGACGATGAAGGAAGAGCTTCCGGCGACGGCGCTCGACGAACTCTACGGCGAAGTAAGCGGCGGCAAACCCACGTTTGGAGCGGCCCAGCAGCACCTGAAGACCACCATTCCGTTCATCAAAGACTCGACGTTTGACTACGCCGACTTGGTATTTTGGACCGACGCGCAGGCCGAATGGGCGTGGCTGCTGTTCATCCCGATCGTCATCTTCATCATCACGGCGGTCAGCAACGGCGCCAACTTGACCGACGGCCTCGACGGCCTGGCGGGCGGAACCTCCGCCATCATCGCCTTCACCCTTGCCATCCTGGCCTACGTGAGCGGATCGGTGGTGTTCGCCAGCTACCTCGACATCATGTACATCCCGATGTCGGGCGAAATGATCGTGTTTGCCGCGGCGTTCTTGGGAGCCGCCATCGGCTTTTTGTGGTACAATACCTATCCGGCTCAAGTATTTATGGGCGACACCGGCAGCCTTTCGATCGGCGCCATCATTGCGGTGTTTGCGCTGGCGATCCGCAAGGAACTGCTGATTCCGATCCTCGCCGGCGTGTTCTTAGTTGAAAACCTCAGCGTCGTGCTGCAGGTCGCCTACTTCAAGTACACCAAAAAGAAGTACGGCGAGGGACGCCGCATCTTCTTGATGTCGCCGCTGCACCACCACTACCAGAAAAAGGGCCTGCACGAGTCCAAAATCGTGACGCGCTTCTGGATTTCGGGCATCTTCTTGGCCATCTTCACCTTGATCACGCTTAAACTCCGCTAGTCCCGTGCGTGCCTCCCTACCTAAGCAAATTGCCGTGCTCGGCGGCGGCGAGAGCGGAATCGGAGCCGCCCTTCTGGCGGCCCACCGAGGCGTCGGCGTATTCCTCAGCGAGGGCAAGTCGCTGGGTCCGGGATACCGTGCGGAACTCGAGGCGGCGGGCGTTCCCTTCGAAGAGGGCCAGCACAGCCTGGAGCAGCTGCTGCGCGCCGAGGCGGTCGTCAAAAGCCCGGGTATTCCGCCCAGCCACCCCGCCGTGGTCGCCCTCAAAAAGGCGGGAGTGCCCATCTGGTCCGACGTCGAGTGGTTTTACCGCAACTGCCCCGTCCGCGCCAAAATTGCCGCCATTACCGGCAGCAACGGCAAGACCACGACGACCAGCTGGCTGGGGCACATCCTGCGCCAGGCCGGAGCCAACGTGCAGGTAGGAGGCAACATCGGCATCGGCGCCGGACGGCTGCTGCTCGAGCCCGAGGCCGACATCTACGTGCTTGAGGTCTCGAGCTACCAGCTCGAGGACTGCCCGAGCTTCAAGCCCGACGTGGCGGTGCTCACCAACATTACGCCCGACCACCTCGACCGCTACGGAAGCCTGGAGGCCTACGCCGAAACCAAGTTCGCCATCGCCCAGCACCAAGGGGCCGAAGACGCCTTTGTCTTTTATGGCGAAGACCCCGTCAGCCGCCGCTACCTCGAGCGCGTGGCCGCCAGCCTCTACCCCATCTACACCTCAGAGCCGGCGGAACTTCCGGCCCAAGGTGCCGCCCCAGTTCCCCCTAAGTACCTCATTCGCACCGCCGATACCGACATGACCATTGACGAACTCGCCCTACAGGGCAAGCACAACACCTTCAACGCCCTGGCCGCGGGCCTTTCGGCCCGACTGCTCCAGGTCCGCGACGAGGCCATTCGCGAATCCCTGGCGCACTTTGAGGGCTTGGAGCACCGCATGGAGTCGGTGGCCCACGTCGGCGGAATTCACTTCATCAACGACTCCAAGGCGACCAACGTCAACTCGACGTACTACGCGCTGGAGAGCATGACCACGCCCACCGTGCTCATTTTGGGCGGCGTCGACAAGGGCAACGACTACAGCGAACTGTTCCGCCTCGTCGAGAAAAAGGTCAAAGCCATCGTGGCCATGGGCACCGACAACCGCAAAATCGTCGAAGCCTTTGAAGGCCGCGTGCACTTTTTGGCCGAAACCGCCAGCATGGAACAGGCCGTGCGCACCGCCTACCAACTCGCCAGCAAAGGCGATACGGTGCTGCTGAGTCCGTGCTGCGCCAGCTTCGACCTCTTTCAGAACTACGAAGACCGCGGACGCCAATTCAAAACCTGCGTACGCGCCCTGTAATCCATGGAGCACCAAGGCTTTAGCAAGTATTTTCAGGGCAGCACCCAAGTTTGGGTGAGCCTGATGCTGCTTTCGCTCTTCTCGCTGCTGCCCGTCTACAGCGGCGGCGGCGCGTTCAGCTACTTCGCCTACGTGGTCCTGAGCTGGGTAGTTGCGTTTGTCGTGCACCGCACCCCCTACCGATTCTTTGGCAGCTTGGCCGGACTGCTCATGGTGCTGAGCATTGGCCTTTTGGCCCTCACGCTCGCCCAAGGGCGGACCATTGGCGGCGCCAACGCGAGCCGCTGGCTCAACATCTTCGGAATCTCGTTTCAAACGAGCGCCATGGCCAACGTGGTCCTCATCATGTTCGTCGCCCGGCAGCTGGCCAAGCGCAAGGAGGAATGGACCTTTTGGCAGTCGTTCCGCAAGGTGCTTTGGGCCATTTTCTTGACCGTAGGGCTCATTTTGCCCGCCAACTTTTCGACCGCCGCCTTGGTGTTCTTGAACGCCAGCGTGGTGCTGGCTTTGGGCGGATACCCCTTTCGCTACCTGCTGGGCATCGCCGGAATCGGCGCGGGGTTGCTCGCCCTTTTCGTCTCGGCGGTGCTGATCGCGCCCGACCTCATGCCCAACCGCGTGCAGACTTGGAAGTCGCGCATCGAGACCTTTGCGGGCGGCGGAACCGAAGACGACACCTACCAAACCACTACCGCCCAAACGGCCATCGCCGAGGGCGGCATCTTCGGCCAGGGTCCCGGCGCCGGGCTTTACAAGCACTTCCTTCCGCAAAACAACTCCGACTTCGTCTACGCCCTGATCGTCGAAGAGTACGGGCTCGTGGGCGGAACCGTCATCTTGGCCATGTACGTCTGGCTGCTCTTCTCGGTCGTGCGGGTCGCCAAGCGGGCCAAAGACCTGTTCGGCAAGCTCCTCGCCCTGGGCATTGGGTACGCCATCGTCCTGCAGGCCTTCATCAACATGGCCGTGGCCACCGGCCTTTTTCCCGTAACCGGCCAAACCCTTCCGCTCGTGAGCGCGGGCGGAACCTCCCTGGTCATCACCAGCGCCGCCTTGGCCATGGTCCTTGCCGTGAGCCGCGGCAAAGGCGACGGCCAAAACGTCGACCCTGAACTCGCCGACGCCCTCGCCAACGACTGGAACGAGGCCCCTGAACCCACCCGAAAAGCTTAGCACTACGACCCATGGCGGAACAACTGCGCATCATCATTTCTGGCGGCGGAACGGGCGGACACATTTTTCCGGCGGTCAGCATCGCCCGCGAAATCCAGTCGCGCTACCCCCAGTCGCGCATCCTCTTTGTCGGCGCCGAAGGCCGCATGGAAATGGAGCGCGTCCCTGCGGCCGGCTTTCCCATCGAAGGCATTCGCATCGCCGGCTTCCAGCGCAAAAAGCTCTGGGCCAACCTCAGCCTGCCCGCCAAAATCTGGAGCAGCCTGCGGCGCGTGCGGGCCATCATGGAGCGCGAACGTCCGCACCTGGTCATCGGAACCGGAGGCTACGTGAGCGGACCCACCCTCTGGGTCGCCCAGCGCATGGGCATTCCGACCCTGATCCAGGAGCAAAACAGCTTTGCGGGCTGGACCAACCGATGGCTGAGCAAAAAGGCCGGAGCCATCTGCGTGGCCTACCCCGGAATGGAATCGGCCTTCCCCGCCGACCGAATTCGCTTTACCGGCAACCCCGTGCGCCCCGACCTGGCGGCCTTGGCCGGCACGCCCACCACCGAAGCACTGCGCGCCGAAGCCAAAATCTCGCTGGGCTACGACCCGGCCAAGCCCCTCGTCCTGATCCTCGGCGGAAGCCAGGGGGCCCGCGCCATCAATGAGGGCGTGGCCTCGTGCGAAAACATGTGGCGTTCCAGCGACATCCAAATCTTTTGGCAGTGCGGACGCTTTTATGCCCAAGACCTCATCGCCCGCTTTGGGCAGGGGCGCGGACGCCAAATCAGCGCCTTCATCGACGACATGCCCAGCGTGCTGCGCGCCGCCGACCTGGTGCTGTCGCGCGCCGGTGCCGGAACCCTCAGCGAACTCACCTGTGCGGGGTCGGCCTCGGTGCTCGTTCCGTCGCCCAACGTCGCCGAAGACCACCAAACCCACAACGCCCAGAGCCTGGTAGCCGCCGGGGCGGCGGTCATCATGCCCGAGGTCAACATCGCCAACCTCTGCGGCCACGTGCACGGCCTGCTGTACCGACCCGACGAGCTCGAACTCCTTCGCGGCAACGCGCGCAAACTCGCCAAGCCCCATGCGGCCGCCGACATCGTCAACGAATGCGAACGACTCTGGACATGGCGGGCATAAACGCGTTAAACGGCATTCCCGCGCTCGACTTTTTGGGCATCGGCGGCATCGGCATGTCGTCGCTGGCCCGTTGGGCTATGGCGCGCGGAATTCCCGTGAGCGGCTACGACAAAACCCCCTCAGACCTCACCGACGCCCTTGCCGCGGAAGGGGCCGTGCTGCGCTTCGACGAATCGCTCGAGGCCTGGAAGGTTCCGGTCGACGCGTGGATCATCTACACCCCGGCGATCCCCGCCGACCACCCCCAGCTCGCGGCCGCCAAAGCCCAGGGCCGCACCCTCCTCAAGCGCGCCGAGCTCTTGGGCCAAATCGCCAACGCCGGCACCTGCCTGGCCGTTGGCGGCACCCACGGCAAAACCACGACCTCGGCCATGCTCGCCTGGATGCTCCACCAGCACCAACCGCTCCAAGCCTTTTTAGGCGGAATCGCGACCAACTTTAACTCGAACTGCCTCCCCGGACCGGCCGACCTCAGCGTGGTCGAGGCCGACGAATTCGACCGCTCCTTTCTGCACCTGCACCCGAGTGCCGCGGTGGTCACGAGCACCGACGCCGACCACCTCGACATTTACGGCGAAGCCGACTCCGTGGTCGACGGGTTTCGGGCCTTTGCCGCCCAAGTGAAGGGGCCGCTGTTCGCGGGCCCGGGCTGCGCCGAGCTGGCCGGAGCCGAGACCTACGGTCGCCCCGGCGACCGCTACACGTACCGCGACGTGCGCCTCGAAGGCGGCGTACAGGCCTTCACGCTGGTGCTCGACGGCATCGAAGTTCCCACCCACGCCGGACTCCCCGGGCTGCACAACGTCGAAAACGCCGTTGCGGCGGCGGCGCTGGCCCACGCAGTGGGCATGCCCGCTGCGGCGATCGGCGAAGCCATCGCCGGCTTCCGCGGGGTAGCGCGGCGGTTCGACCGCCGCGCGAGCGCCGCCGGCCGCCACTACATCGACGACTACGCACACCACCCCACGGAACTGCGGCGGTTCATCGAAGCCCTGCGCGGAATGTTTCCGGGCCAAAAAATCGCCTTGCTCTTTCAGCCCCACCTCTACAGCCGCACCCGCGACTTCGCCGCGGGATTTGCCGAGGCCCTCGGGGCCGCCGACTTCGTCGGCATTTTGCCCATTTATGCCGCCCGCGAGCGCGCCATGGCGGGCGTCGACAGCGCGATGCTGGCGGCCCGGATCCCGGGCGCGCAACTCGTGCCGTACGACCGCGGCGCGCAATGGCTGGCGAGCCAGCCCGCCACCGTGGTGGCCACGGTGGGCGCGGGCGACATCGACCGACTGGTTCCGCACGTGGAACGCTTAATCCGCGCCGAAGCATGAAACCCTGGATGCGCCAAACCGTCGTGATCGCCTCGTGGCTCGTCGGACTCACCGGGCTCGGAGCGGGCATTGCCCTCGGCCTTCAGCCTCGGGGCACCGGCGCCGTGCGGGCCGCCAAAATCCGCATCCACCAGCCGCCGGAACAGGTGCTTTTGATCGCCCGCGACCTGCATCCCATTCTGGCTGAGGCGGGTGCGCCGTGGAAGGGCCAAAACCTCAAAGAAATCAACATTCCGCTGTTAGAAGAAAAGCTCAAAAGCCACCCGCAGGTGAAAAACGCCGAGGTATTTTCATCGTGGGATGGAACAGTCTACAGCGTCGTGAAGCAAAAAGAAGCTAAAGCACGCATTTCGAACGGAATACAAAGCGCGTACTGCGACGCTTCGGGCAACCTATTCCCCATTTCGAAGCACGACAACCCCCGACTTCCGCTGGTGACCGGCACCTACACCCGCTCGCGCCGCCTCGAAGCGCTGCGGCTTTTGGACCGCGCCGCCCAGCACTCGGCATTCCGCGGCGGATGGTACGCCCTGGATTTCGCCCCCGAAACCGGCTTCACGGCGTTCCCCGAATGGCATCCGCACCGCGTGGTGTGGGGCGACGCCTCCGCGTTTGCCGACAAAGCCCACCGCGCCAAGGCGATTTATGCCTACGCGCTGCAAAATCAGTTTTTGGACCAGCTCGAGCGCCTCGACGTGCGCTTCGAGGACCAAGTGGTCTTTACCCGAACTTCTACCCCCAGCCAACCATGAACACGCACCGCATTGCCGTAGGTCTTGACATCGGCACCACCAAAATCGCCGTGCTCGTCGGCCGCCTCGACGCCCACCGCAAGCTCGAAATTCTTGGCTACGGAACCGCCCCAAGCATGGGCGTTCAGCGCGGCGTCGTGGTGAACATCACGCAAACCATCGAGTCGATCCAGCAAGCCGTAGAAGCGGCCAAGATCGACTGCGGATGGGACATCAACGGCGTCGTAGTGGGCATCGCCGGCCAGCACATCCGCAGCCTGCAGCACAGCGACTACATCACGCGCGTCGACGCCGAAGAAGTGATCGACGAGCTCGACCTCGAGCGCTTGACCGAGAACGTCCACAAGCTGGCGATGATGCCGGGCGAGGAGATCATTCACGTGATTCCGCAAGAGTACAAGGTCGACGGCCAGGGCGACATCAAAGAGCCCCGCGGCATGTACGGCGCGCGCCTCGAGGCCACGTTCCACATCGTCGTGGGCCAGGTGACGAGCATTCGCAACATCGCCCGCTGCGTGAAGTCGGCCGACCTCGACCTCAAGGCCATCAACCTCGAGCCGCTGGCGAGCGCCGAGGCCGTGCTCAGCCAAGAAGAGAAGGAGGCCGGCGTGGTGCTCGTCGACATCGGCGGCGGAACCACCGACATCGCCATTTTCAAAGACGGCATCATTCGCCACACGGCGGTGATTCCCTACGGCGGAAACATCATCACCAACGACATCAAGGAGGGCTGCAGCATCATCGAGAAGCAGGCCGAGCAGCTCAAAGTGAAGTTCGGTTCCGCGTGGCCCGGCGAAAACAAAGAAAACGAGATCGTCTCGATTCCCGGTTTGCGCGGACGCGACCCTAAGGAAATCAGCCTCAAGACGTTGAGCCGCATCATTCACGCCCGCACCACCGAAATCATCAACGCGGTGTTTACCGAAATCAAGAACTACGGCTACGACCAGCCGTCGCGCAAGCTGATTGCCGGCGTGGTGATTACGGGCGGCGGAAGCCAACTCAAGCACGTCAAGCAGCTGGTAGAGTACCTCACCGGAATGGACACGCGCATTGGCTACCCCAACGAGCACCTGGCCGCCCTTCCGTCGGACCACGTGCTGAATTCGCCGATGTACGCGACCGCGGTGGGCCTTCTGATGAAGGGGCTGGAAGGCCGCGACGTCGAAGGTTTTGTGCGCGAACCCCTGAGCGAAGCGGCTTCTGAGCCCGCAGCGCTGGAGGCTTCGTGGGACTTCCCAGTGGCCCAAGCCGAGCCCGCGGCCGAATTGGCCCCCGAGGCCCTCGCCGAGGCCGAACTCGAAACGGTGCCCTCCGCGGGAAGTGCCGCCGAGCAACCCCAAAAGACTAAGGCCAAGGGCGACTTTTTCAAGCGCTGGGCCGACGGATTCCTCAAACTCATTGACGACAACGATTTGAACTAAGATTATGGACCTCAATCCTCTCGATTTCGACCTTCCCAAGCATCGTTCGTCTGCCATTAAAGTGGTGGGTGTAGGCGGTGGCGGCTCCAACGCCGTCAACTACATGAAGAACCAGGGCATTCGCGGCGTGGACTTCATCGTCTGCAATACCGACGCCCAGGCCCTCACCCACAGCCCGGTAGAAACCAAAATCCAGCTCGGAGCCACCCTTACCGAAGGCCTCGGCGCGGGCGCTAACCCCGAAGTAGGCGAGCAAGCGGCCCTCGAGAGCTACGCCGAAATCCAGGCGGCCCTCGGCGCGCAGACCAAGATGGTCTTCATCACCGCCGGAATGGGCGGCGGCACCGGGACCGGAGCGGCCCCCATCATCGCCAAAGCATCGCGCGAACTCGGCATTTTGACCGTGGGCATTGTGACCGCCCCGTTCGGGTTTGAAGGCAACATGCGCCTCCGCCAGGCCGAGCAAGGCATCGAGCGCCTGCGCGAGCACGTGGATTCGCTCATTGTGATCAACAACAACAAGCTGCGCGAAGTCTACGGCAACCTGGGATTCAAGCAAGGCTTCATGAAGGCCGACGAGGTGCTGTCGACGGCGGCGCGCGGAATCGCCGAAGTCATCACGCACCACTACAGCGTCAACATTGACCTGCGCGACGCCAAAACCGTGCTGCACAACAGCGGAACGGCCATCATGGGCAGCGCCAAAGCCTCGGGGTCGACCCGTGCGCTGTCGTCGGTGCGCAGTGCCCTCGACAGTCCGCTGCTCAACGACAACCACATCGAAGGCGCGCGCTACGTGCTGCTGCTCATTGTGAGCGGAACCGGCGAGCACGAAGTCACCCTCGACGAAATCGGCGAAATCAACGACTTCATTCAGGAGCAGGCCGGCCGCCAGGTCGACATCATCATGGGCATCGGCGAAGACCCGCACCTCGACGACGCCCTTCAGGTAACCGTGATCGCGACCGGATTCAGCGCCACCAACCCCATCGGTACGGTGAACCCCGCCGAGCCCGAAAAAGTGGTGTACGAACTTCGTCCCGACTCGTCGCCCGGTTCGCAGTTCAATCTTTTTGAGGAGCCCGTCCGTTCCAAGAGCCCGCTCGAGGTTGAAGCCCTCAGCCCGATTGACACGCCGATTGCCGAGGTCCTCGAGCCCGTTGAGGCTGCCCCAGCGGCGCCCGAAGCCCTCGCCGTAGAAGCCCCCTTGGCCGAAGCCGCTTGGGAAGTTCCAGCCCCCGAAGCCCCCGCGGCCGAAGTGCACGCCCTGGACGCCGAATCGGACGAAGCTGATTTTGCGTTTGAGCTCCGCACCGAAGAGCCTTGGGACGCCGCCGAGCCCGTAGCCGCCGTGAACGACTTAGCCGACGCCGCTTTGCCCGCTGAGGAGCCCGCCGAAGCCGAGGTGCCCAGCCCCACCATGACCTGGACGCTCGATTGGAACGACGAGCCCGCGCGCCCTTCAAAAACGGTAGGCCTGGACGAACTGCTGGCCTTTGAGGCCGCGCTTCGCGGTACCGACGCACCGGCTTCTGACGAGCCCGCGGCCGAAGGTTTCGAGGCCGTCGAGGCATCAGCCGCTTTGGACGCATTAGACGCCCCCGAGGCAGTCGAACTCGACGCCTTTGAAGCGCCCGCGGCCGAAGTTGCCGCCATGGAGGCCCCCGAGGTAGTCGAACTCGACGCCTTTGAAGCGCCCGCGGCCGAAGTTGCCGCTATAGAGGCACCCGAGGCAGTCGAACTCAACGCTTGGGAAGCGCCCGCCGCACTGGAGACCCCCTTTGACGCGGCGGAGTCGGTGGACGCTTTGGAAGCCCCGCTTGAGGCTCCGGCCCGCGACGTTTCGGCCCGCGACGTTCCGGCACCGCAGCGCATGCGCACCGACGACGTGCGCTTCGAAGTGCGCACCGCAGCCGTGAACACCATGTTTGCCCCTGAAATCGACCCGGATCGCGACAGCCTCGAGGAGACCATGCGCCGCATGGCCCAAGAGCGCCGAGCCTACCTGCAGGCCTTCAGCCACCGGTTTGGTCAAAACCAAGCACGCATGCAGCAGGGCGACTTGGACCGCCCGGCGTTTGAACGCCAAGGCTGGGACCTCGACGCGTCCGCGCGCTACTCGCAGCAAAACGCCTTGGGCGACCACATGGTCCGCGGAGAGAAAAACGATCTGGAGTTCCGCCCCAACAACTCGTTTTTGCACGACAATGTCGATTGAGGCCCTCGAAGCCCAGTTGGGCGAAGACATGAAGGCGGCCATGCGCGCCAAAGACCAAGTGCGCCTGGAGGCCGTGCGCTCAATTCGCGCCGCCCTGTCGACTGAAAAAACCTCGGCGGCCAACCAAGGCACCCTGACCGACGCCCAGGCGATCGCGGTGCTGCAGCGCCTGAAAAAGCAGCGCATCGAGGCAGCTGACATCTTCAACGCCCAGAACCGAACCGACCTCGCCCAGGTTGAAGAAGCCCAACTGGCGGTGATTCAGACCTACCTGCCGGCTGCCCTCGAAGGCGAGGCCCTCGAGGCCGCGGTGCGCGAACTCTTGGCCAGCCACCAATTGACCCAAGCCGGTCAGTTCGGCCAAGCCATGGGGCTCGCATCCAAAGCCTTGGCGGGCAGGGCTGACGGCAAGGCCATTTCGGCCGTAGTCAAAGCCCTTCTGCAGGGTTAAGCCCTAGTAAAATCCGTAGAGCAGGCGGACCGACAGCACGTCGGCCTTATCGACTGCGGAGGTGGGAACGCGCCACAGGCCCGCCGAAAGGTTGACCTCGTTGCCCACGTAGTCGTAGCGCACGCCAATTTCTGAGAAAACCCCTGACGAGCCGTCGCGCACAAACGCTGGACCGATTCCGCTGTAGTTGCGCACCTGACGGGCAAACGAACCGTAGCCCAAGTTGACAAAGGCGCCCACCCAGGCGTCAGAATTCACGGTACTCCCCAAGCCGGTCTGCAGCGTGGCTGCGAGGGTGTAGTGGTAGCCGAGGCCTAACCCCGCGGTTGTGCCTTGACCTTGGGTCAGCGCCAAACCCAGCGGGGCCGTCAAACCCAGCGAAAGCTCGTCGCCCATGGGAAGGGTAAAGCGCGGCGCATAGGTCACGCCGTTGCTGGCAAAAGGCATCGTGAGCGTCGACAAATCGATACCGATACTGTAGTCGTAGCCCAGCGCGTGAAACCACTGTCCTTTTTTGAGGTCGATCGACTGCGCCGAAGCCTGCGCGGTTGCTGCCCCGACGAGAAGGCCAAAAATCCAGTTCTTCATGCCCTAAAGGTAGTACGCGGTACCTTTGCCCCACGTGAACCTTCCCCTCCTCTCTTGGGTCTGGCGCCAGTACCGTGCCGCGTTTGAAGGACTCAGCCAAGAGGCTTGGGTCCTGGCCACCGTCATGTTTGTGAACCGGGCCGGAACCATGGTGCTTCCCTTCTTGGGGCTGTACTTGCGCGAAGGTCTGGGCTTCAGCCTTGCCGACACCGGATGGATCATGGCCTTTTATGGCGTGGGCTCGATGGTGGGCGCCCTCGCAGGCGGAGCCCTTTCGGACCGCTGGGGTTCGTACCAAGTGCAAACGACGGCGCTGTTCGTAGGGTCGGGGCTGTTTTTGGTGCTCAGTTTTCTCACCGAGTTTTGGTCGCTGGCGATGGGCGTATTTGTGCTCACCGCCGTCGCCGACATGGTGCGCCCGGCGAACTCTTCGGCCGTCTTTGAGTACGCCAAAGAAGGCAACGTAACCCGCGCGTTCTCGCTCAACCGAATGGCGATCAATTTGGGTTTTTCGGTCGGACCGGCCGCCGCCGGCGTCATCGCCGCTTGGAGCTACCAGGGCCTCTTCTGGGCCGACGCCGCCACCTGTGCAGCGGCCGGACTGCTCTTCGTGGGGTTCTTTCGCAAGCGCCGTCCGCGCCGCGCCCGCGAAACCCAACAGGGCGGAAAATCCCCGTACCGCGACCGCGGGGCCTTGGCCTTCTCAATCCTTGTGCTCCTCTTTGCCGTGGCCTTTTTTCAGCTGGTCTCCACCATGCCGCTCTACTACCGCGAAGTATTTGCCCTGAGCGAAGAGCAAATTGGGCTGCTCTTGGGCTTTAACGGCCTCCTTATCGTCGCCGTCGAAATGGTTTTTGTGAACTGGGCCCAAAACCGCATTGCGCCCCGCCACGCCATTGCCTTGGGCGTACTCGTGATGGCCTTGGCCTTTGCCAGCCTGAACTGGGCGACCGGGCTCAAGGGACTTTACGCCTCCATGCTGCTGCTCAGTGTATCCGAAATCTTGGCGATGCCGTTCATGATCTCATGGATCACGTTGCGCGCGGGCGACCAGTCGCGCGGACGCTACCTGGGCCTCTACGCGGCCACCTACGCCTTAGGCCACATCCTGGCTCCGCTGGTCGGAACCTACGTCATTGCCCACTACGGCTACCCCCAGCTGTACTACGGCGTGGCGGCCCTGTCGGTGGTTACCGCCTTCGGATTCAGCCAGCTACCTCCCGCGATTGGGCGTCAATCACGGCCATAGCCGTAGTATTGACGATTTCGCGCACGCTGCAGCCCAGCTGCAGCACGTGGGCCGGGAAGTCGAGTCCCACCAGCAGCGGTCCGACCGCCTCCATGCCCGCCATCGACTGCAGCAGCTTGTAGGAAATGTTGGCAGACGAAAGTCCGGGGAACACAAACACGTTGGGGCCCTTGCCCACCAGGTCGCTGAACGGAAACTGCTCGGCCAGCAGCCCGTTGTCCACGGCGAAGTTGGCCTGCATCTCGCCGTCGACGACCAGCTCGGGGTCGGCGCTGCGAATCATGCGGAGCGCTTCGCGCATCTTGCGCGGCGTGACGCCGTCGCTCGAACCGAAATTCGAGTAGCTCAGCAGGGCCACGCGGGGCTGAATGTTCATTTTGCGCACCATCTTCGAGACTTCAGCTACAATCTGGGCAATGCGCTCGGCAGACGGATCCTGGTTGATCGTCGTGTCGGCAAAAAACTTCGGCCCTTGCTTGGTCAGCATCACGTACACGCCGGCTACCGTAGAGGCCGCGGTCTTCGGTCCCAAAATCTCCATCACGGGGCGCACCGCGCGGGTGTACTTCACCGTGGCGCCGGTCACGTAGGCGTCGGCGTGGCCGCTGCGCACCATCATCGGACCGTAGTAGTCGCGGTTGAACATCAGGCGGCGGGCTTCCTCGCGGCCCACTCCGCGCCGTTGGCGCATCGCATACAGCGTCTCGGCGTACTCCGCGAGGTGCGGAGCCGAATTGCTGCGCGGATCAATCATCGGCACGTCCTCGAGGCCCAGATTGTATTCTTCGATGAGGGCCTTAATCTTGGCTACGTCGCCCAAGAGTACCGGCTGGCAGATGCCCTCTTCCATCGCGATTTGGGCCGCTTTGAGCACGCGGTAGTGGTCCGCTTCGTTGAACACCACCCGCTTGGGCGCGCTCTTGGCCTTCTCCACCGCCAGGCGAATGAACTTGTCGTCGCGACCGAGTCGGTTGCGCAGGTCTTCTTCGTAGGCCTCCCAGTTGGTGATGGGCTTTTTGGCCACGCCCGTTTCCATCGCCGCGCGGGCCACGGCGGGGGCCACCGTGTAAATCAAGCGCGGATCAAACGGCTTCGGAATGATGTAGTCGGTGCCAAACGCCAAGTTTCGGCTGCCGTAGGCGAGGTTGACGATTTCGGGCACCGCCTCTTTAGCCAAGTCGGCAATCGCCTTGACCGCGGCCAGCTTCATGGCCTCGTTGATCTTGGTGGCGCGCACGTCGAGGGCTCCGCGAAAAATGTAGGGAAAGCCCAGCACGTTGTTGACCTGGTTCGGATTGTCGCTGCGCCCGGTCGCCATAATCAGGTCCTTGCGGGTCTTGATCGCGACGTCGTAGTTGATTTCGGGGTCCGGATTGGCCAGCGCAAACACCACGGGGTTGGCCGCCATGGACTGGATCATTTCGGGACTCAAAATGTTGCCCTTCGACAGGCCGACAAAGACGTCGGCGCCCACCAGGGCCTCAGCCAGCGTGCGGTGCGGCGTGGCGCGCTTGAAGTCCATTTTTTCCTCGGTCAGGTCCTCGCGGCCGTCGTGAATGACGCCCTTCGAATCGCACATGATCAAGTTCTCGGGGGTCACGCCCAGCGCCAAATACAGGCGGGCGCAGCTGATCGCAGAGGCTCCGGCCCCGTTAAACACCACGCGCACCTCGCTGAGCTTCTTGCCGACGAGCTCGGTGGCGTTCAGCAGGGCGGCGCCGGTGATGATGGCCGTTCCGTGCTGGTCGTCGTGCATGATGGGAATGTCGAGTTCTTCGCGCAGCCGCTTCTCGATGTAAAAGCAGTCGGGCGCGGAGATGTCCTCGAGGTTGACGCCGCCAAAGGTGGGCGCCAGAATCTTGACGGTTTCGACAAACTTATCGGGGTCTTTGGTGTCGAGCTCGAGGTCAAACACGTCGATGTCTGCAAAAATTTTGAACAGCACGCCCTTGCCCTCCATCACGGGCTTGGAGGCGAGCGGACCGATGTCGCCGAGGCCCAGGACTGCGGTGCCGTTGCTGATTACGGCCACGAGGTTGCCCTTGGCGGTGTAGCGGTAGGCGTCTTCGGGGTTGGCGGCGATCTCGAGGCAGGGCTCGGCCACGCCAGGCGAGTAGGCAATGCTCAGGTCGCGCTGCGAATTTGAGGGCTTCGTCGGAACCACCTCCACCTTACCGGGGCGCAGTCCTTCGTGGTATTCCAAAATGTCGCGCTTGCGAATCGGCGTCTTTTTCATAGCTGCAAAGGTCTGCCGAAATTTAACATTCGAGGTAGCTGTGCCGACTTAACTTTGGCGTAACAATCGGAATCACCCATTTAATCCACATTTAACGTGTACACCGGATTACTCCACAGCCACCGCAGCCTCGCCTACCTCTTTCTCGCGGCGGCCCTCGCAACCGTCGTGCTCGCCTTGGTCAACCGCCTGCAAAACAAGCCGACGAGCAAGGCCCTCAACGGATTGACCCTGGCTACGTTGATTTCGGGCCACCTGCAACTGCTCTTGGGCCTCGGGCTCTACTTTGTCGGCCCATGGTTCGGATTGCTCACCGAAAACGCCGCCGAAGTGATGCGGAACGCCGACCTGCGCCTGTTCGCGGTGGAGCACCTCAGCGTGAACCTGATTGGCATCGCCCTGGTGACGGTGGGGCGTTCGCGCTTTAAAAAACTGGACGTCGACCGCCGCAAGCAGCAGGCGGTAATCGCCTACGTGGGCCTCGGACTCCTGCTCATCGCGAGCCGCGTTCCCTGGGAGCGCTTGTTCTAACTTTGCCGCATGATTGATCGGCGACCCCGCCAGGGGCCAGAGCGCTGCGTCCTCGTGGGCGCCGTGACCCGTTTACAGGACGAAACCAAGGCCAACGAATACCTGGACGAGCTCCGCTTTTTGGCCGAAACCGCCGGCGCCGAAACCGTCGCCGTGTTCACCCAAAAACTCGACAAGCCCGACCCCACGCTTTTTCTGGGTTCCGGCAAAATGGACGAAATCAAGGCCTACGTCGAGGCCGAAGAGATTGACCTCATCATCTTTGACGACGAACTGAGTCCGTCGCAGCTCAAAAACATCGAGCGCCTGTTCGAGCGCAAGGTGATGGACCGCACCAACCTCATCCTCGACATCTTTGCCGCACGGGCCCAGACCTCCTACGCCCGCACCCAAGTCGAACTCGCCCAGTACGAATACCTGCTGCCCCGACTGACGCGCATGTGGACCCACCTCGAGCGCCAAAAGGGCGGAATCGGCATGCGCGGCCCCGGCGAAACCCAAATCGAGACCGACCGCCGCATCATCAAGCAAAAAATCGCGCACCTCAAAGAGAAGCTGACGGTCATCGACCGCCAGATGGCCACCCAGCGGGGCAACCGCGGAGCCCTCGTGCGCATGGCCCTGATCGGCTACACCAACGTGGGCAAGTCCACCCTCATGAACGCGCTCAGCAAGAGCGAAGTCCTTGCCGAAAACAAGCTTTTTGCCACCCTCGACACGACCGTGCGCAAGGTGGTCGTGGGCAACCTTCCGTTTTTGCTGACCGACACGGTGGGCTTCATCCGCAAGCTTCCGACCCAGCTCGTCGAGTCGTTCAAATCGACCCTCGACGAGGTGCGCGAGGCCGACATCCTGCTGCACGTGGTCGACGTCGCCCACCCCAACTACGAGGACCACATGGAATCCGTGGCCGGCATCCTTCAGGAGCTCGGCTGCCAGGACACCCCGCAGATCGTAGTCTTCAACAAGATTGACGCCTGGACGGCTCCGACCGACGACGAGGGCCGCCCCGCCGGCACCTTAGACGAGCTCAAGTCGGCCTGGGCCCGCCGCACCCACGGCCATTGCGTGTTCATCAGCGCCCTGCACAAAGACCAGTTCGACGCCCTGCGCGAGATGATCTACCGCAACGCCGCGACGATTCACGCCGCGCGCTTTCCGTTTGATACGTTTCTGTACTGATTTCGGTGCGGAACGCTCCGCGCTACCTTTGCCCCATGCACGCCCGCAGCCTCGACTTTGCCCCCGAACACCCGCTGTTTCGATCGCGGCCCATTGAGCACCCCGCCGAGGTGCCCTTTGCCCTGGTGGCTGACGCGGAGGGCCAGATCGAGGAGCATCCCTACCTGCGCTGCATGGGCCGCACCGGCAACGACTTGGTGCCGCTCCGCCCCGAGGACTTTATTCCGCTGCCTGAGGGGTCAGAGTTCTTTGCGCTTCCGGGCCGCCGCCCGCTGGGCTGGAACCCCGAAACCCAGCGCGCCGAGCACCTCGACGGCGACGCCGTGGCCGCCTTTGTCAGCCCCGCGCACACCCAAACCTACCTGGTCGCCTACGAAAAGCAGGGGCCCGCACCGATCCTTCCGCTCTACGCCTACACGGCCTTGGGCTGGTTCGACGGGCGCTTTTGGACCACCGCTGTGCGCGTCGACCCCGACTTGCGCCAGGACGTCAGCCAGTTTCACGCTCCGATGATCGAGGGCGCGGTGGACCGCATGAAAAAGCGCTTCCCCGACAACCGCCTGGTCGAGCACCTCGCCACGCAGTGCGCCGGGAGCTACCAGTGCCGCGCCGCCCAAAACTTCTTTCTCGAGCGCTGGGAACTGCCGATCCCCTCGTCGCCCGCCTGCAACGCCACCTGCCTGGGCTGCATTTCGCTGCAAGAAGACGAAGACGTGCACAGCGCGCACTTCAGGCTGAAGTTCATTCCCGACCCCCAGGAGATTGCCGACATCGCCCTGCACCACCTCGAGCAGGCGCCCTACCCCGTCATGTCGTTTGGCCAGGGCTGCGAGGGCGAGCCCCTCTTGGTCGCCGACACCTTGGCCGAGGCGATTCGCCGAGTGCGTGCCGTGACCGACCGCGGAATTTTTAACATCAACACCAACGGGTCGCGCCCCGACGACGTCGCCAAGCTCTGCGAGGCCGGACTGCGCAGCATCCGCGTGAGCATGAATTCCGCCCAAAAAGATTGGTACACGGGCTACTACCTGCCGCGGAACTACGAATTCGAAGCCCTCGCCGAGAGCCTGCGCACCGTTCGCCAGCACGGCGGATGGGCCAGCATCAACTACTTTGTGTTTCCGGGCTGCACCGACACGCCCGCCGAGTGGGACGCCCTGCAGCGCCTGATCGAGACGACCGACCTGAGCATGATTCAGTGGCGCAACTTCAACATCGACCCCGACTGGTACTTTAAAAAGCTGCGCAAGCAGCCCGACGGAAACCCCTTTGGCGTCCTTGAGCTGATGCACCGGGTGCGCGAGCAGTACCCGCACATCGCCTACGGCTACTTTAATCCGGCGGCCGAAACCCAAGCGTACTACAACGCCAAGCGCGCATGAGCCTTCGCATCGACGTGGCCGTAGCGCCCTGGAACGACTACGAGCTGCTCGACAGCGGCAACTTTGCCAAGCTCGAGCGCTTTGGTCGCCAAGTACTCTGGCGCCCCGAGCCCCAAGCGGTGTGGACTCCGACGCTGGCGCCCGCCGAGTGGTCCAAGCTGACCGACGCGCACTTTAGCCGATCCAAGCAAAACCCCGAGTCGGGCGACTGGGCCCTCAAGCCCGGCACCCCAAGCCAATGGCCCCTCACCTACGACCTGCGCGGTCGCCAGCTCACGCTGGGCCTCGAGCGCACCGCGTTCAAGCACTTGGGCGCCTTCCCCGAGCAGGCCAGCAACTGGGAATGGATTTTTGACCAAGTCGCCGTCACCGGCCCCGACACCAGGGTCCTCAACCTCTTTGCCTACACGGGCGGAGCCAGTCTGGCCGCCCGATCCGCCGGAGCCGACACGACGCACGTCGATTCAGTACGCAAGGTGGTCGATTGGGGGCGCCGCAACATGGAAGCGAGCGGACTCGACGGTATCCGCTGGGTGGTCGAAGACGCCGCAACCTTCGTGCGCCGCGAAGTCAAGCGGGGCAAAACCTACCACGGAATCTTGCTGGACCCGCCCGCCTACGGCCGCGGACCCGCCGGCGAAAAGTGGGTGCTCGAAGAGCAAATCGACGACCTGCTGCGCGACTGTGCGGCCTTGCTGGCTCCGGGCGGATTCCTCGCCCTCAACCTCTACTCGATGGGCCTCAGCGCCGTGGTCGCCCACACACTGATCAACCAGCACTTCAAGCGCCCGCCCGAGCTGCTCGAACTCGCCGTCGCCGACCCCCACGGCAAAATCCTGCCCTTGGGCACCGTCGCCCGCTTGGGAGCCAATCCGTAAACTCTTTAGGGTCGGTCACGTGGCCCTCAACAGCACGTGCAATAAGCGAAGCTTGGTGCGAAGACCGTAGCAGGTCGAGCACCAAGCTGAGCTACTGGCAGGTCCAAGTCGTAACCTGCGTCGCAGTAACTCCGCCCAAATCGATGGTCTGGGTGAAGGGGCCGGCGAGTACGGAGTCGACTTCGGTTCCGCACAACTCGAGCGGGCCGATGGGCACCGTGACCGGAGCCTCACCCGTTACCGTGGTTACCTGTGAAGCTTCGCACTCCAGGCAGGTATTTTCGGGCTCACAGGCTACCAAAAGGGCCGTCGAAGCCACGGCGAGGGCGCTAAAACGCAGAAATCGGTTCATGACTTAAGCTTTAAAGGCATTGAGGCCGGTTACGTCCATGCCGGTGATGAGAAGGTGAATGTCGTGCGTGCCCTCGTAGGTGACGACCGACTCGAGGTTCATCATGTGGCGCATGATGGGGAAGTCGCCGGTAATGCCCATTCCGCCGAGCATCTGGCGCGCTTCGCGGGCGATGTCCAAGGCCATGGCGACGTTGTTGCGCTTGGCCATCGAAATCTGGGCAGTCGTGGCGCGGCCCTCGTTCTTGAGCTGGCCGAGGCGCAGGGTCAAGAGCTGGGCTTTAGTGATCTCGGTGATCATTTCGGCCAACTTCTTTTGCTGCAGCTGAAAGCCTCCGATGGGGCGATCAAACTGAATGCGCTCCTTGCTGTAGCGCAGGGCGGTGTCGTAGCAGTCCATGGCGGCACCGAGCGCGCCCCAGGCGATTCCGTAGCGGGCTGAATCCAGACAGCCCAGCGGAGCCCCCAGGCCCGACTTGTTGGGCAGCAGGTTTTCTTTGGGGACCTTGACGTTGTCGAACACGAGCTCTCCGGTGGCTGAGGCGCGCAGCGACCACTTGTTGTGCGTCTCGGGGGTCGTGAACCCGGCCATTCCGCGCTCGACGATGAGGCCGTGAATGCGGCCTGACTCGTCTTTGGCCCACACGACGGCCACGTCGCAGAACGGAGCGTTGGAAATCCACATCTTGGCTCCGTTGAGCAGGTAGTGGTCGCCCATGTCCTTGAAGTTGGTGACCATTCCGCCTGGGTTCGAGCCAAAATTGGGCTCCGTCAGGCCAAAACTGCCGAGCCACTCGCCGCTGGCGAGCTTGGGGAGGTACTTGCGGCGCTGTTCCTCGTTGCCGTAGGCATAAATCGGGTACATCACCAGCGAACTTTGCACCGAGCAGGTCGAGCGAATTCCACTGTCTCCGCGCTCGATTTCCATCATCATCAGTCCATACGAAATCTGGTCGAGGCCCGCTCCGCCGTACTCGGCCGGAATGTAGGGTCCGAACGCACCCACCTCGGCAAGGCCCTTCACCATGTGCTTGGGGAACTCGGCGCGCTGCGCGTAGTCCTCGATGACCGGCGTCACGTCGCGCTTCACCCAGTCGCGGGTGGCCTCGCGGACCATCTTGTGCTCCTCGGTAAGGAGCTCATCCATCAGGTAGTAGTCGGGGTGTTCGTACAAATCCGCACGCATCATCAAGGGGTTTTTGAAGTAGGCCGCTAAGGTACAAACCAAGTTCGACCGCGCTGTTTAAGGTCAAAGATTGCCTGCGGAATGGAGGTATTATCCCTTCAGCTTCGCGTTATTCGCATGCCGGTCCTTGTCGCGGGCGCCTTTGGCCGCCATGCGTCGGTCAAAAGCGGCCTGCAGGTCAGTGCCCGTCTGGTTGGCCAGGCACAGCGTCACAAACAGCACGTCGGCCAGCTCTTCGCCGAGGTCTTTGTTCTTGTCGGACTCCTTTTCAGACTGCTCTCCGTAGCGCCGGGCAATGATGCGGGCTACCTCGCCCACCTCTTCGCTGAGCTGGGCCATGTTGGTGAGCTCGTTAAAGTAGCGCACGCCAAAATCGGCAATCCACTGATCCACTTCGGCTTGCAGGGCCCCCACGGGCTTTTGGTCGTCAAACGTCATCATTCTTTGTTTTTGGAGTCCATGGTAATCGTCACCGGCCCGTCGTTGACCAGCGCCACCTTCATGTCGGCGCCAAACACGCCCGACTTCACCGGCAAATTGGCCTCGTTCCAGAGCACGTCGAGAAAGTCCTCGTACAGCGGAACCGACACGCGCGGATGCGCCGCCTTGAAGTAGCTTGGGCGGTTGCCCTTCTTGGTCGAAGCGTGCAGCGTGAACTGGCTCACCACGAGCAGCTCGCCGCCCGCTTCGATCACCGAGCGATTCATGACGCCCTCGGCGTCTGGAAACAAGCGCATCTTGCTGATTTTCTGGGCGACCCAAAGGTTGTCGTCGGGCGTATCGGCCTCCTCCCAACCGGCCAGCACGAGCAGCCCGGGGCCGATGCGGCTGTGGAGCTTGCCGTCAATCGTGACGCTCGCCTCGAGCACGCGCTGCACCACCACCCTCATCGCGTGCGGCCTTTGAGGTCCTTGTAGGCTCCGTGGCGGTACGGATCCTCTTCGTCGTCGCCCGCAAGCATGCTCAGGTAGCTCTCGTAGCGGGTCGGAGCCAGTTGGTTGCCCTCGTACGCCTCGCGCACCGCGCAACCGGGCTCGTCCGCGTGCAAGCAGTTCGCAAAGCGGCACTGAGGCGACAGCGCAAACACCTCGGGAACGTAGTGGCTGATCTCTTCGCGCTCCATGTCCACGAGTCCAAAACCGCGAATGCCCGGGGTGTCGATGAGAAATCCGCCAAAGTTCAGCGGGTGCATCTCGGCAAACGTGGTCGTGTGCTGCCCTTGGCCGTGGGCGGAACTGATCGCGCCCGTGCGAAGGTCCAGACCCGGCTGCAGTCGGTTGGCCAAGCTGCTCTTGCCCACGCCGCTGTGTCCGCTAAAAAGCGACACCTTGCCGCGCAGCACCTCGCGCAGCGCGTCGAGCCCCTCACCGGTCTCGGCCGAAACCCGCAAGGTGGGGTAGCCCGCCTGCCCGTAGGCCGCCTCGCGGTACACCAACTCGGCCTCGCCGTCGGCGTCGAGCGCGTCGACCTTGTTGAACGCGATCACGGCCGGAATTCGGTAGGCCTCCGCCGTCGCCAAGAAGCGGTCCATAAATCCATAAAGGGTCACCGGCTCAGCCACCGTGGCAATCAGCACCGCCTGGTCGATGTTGGCGGCAATCACTTGCGACTTGCGCGAAAGGTTGACCGACTTGCGCACCAGGTGGTTGCGGCGTTCGTGCACCACGCTAATCGCCCAGCGCCCTTCAGATTCCGGCTCGGCCTCGACCCGATCGCCGACGGCAACTGGGTTGGTCGCGCGGCTGCCCGCAAGGCGGAGCGCGCCGCGCAGGCGCGCGTCGGCCTGGGTTCCGTCGGCAAATTGCAGGCGGTACCAGCTTCCGGTTGATTTGAGTACGAGGGCTTCCATCGGAACACCAAAGATATCGGCTTACCTTCGGCCTTCGTTACACTTCGCCATGTCGATTGCCGCCGAAAACCTCCGCAAGACCTACGGGCGCCAAAATGCGCTCGACGGATTTACTCTGAACGCCCAGCCCGGGCAGATTTATGGCCTTCTCGGCCCCAACGGCGCGGGCAAGTCGACCTTCATGAAGATTGTGTGCGGACTCATTCCGGCTGACGAAGGGTCCGCCCAAGTGCACGGCATGGATTGCGCCGCCGACAGCCTCGAGGTGCGCCGAATTCTGGGCTACCTGCCCGAGCAAAACCCGCTCTACCCCGACCTGTACGTGACCGAGTACCTGCACTACGTGGCCGACCTCTACCAGGTGGACCGCGACCGCGCCGAGCAACTCATCGCCGACGTGGGCCTCACGCCGGAGCGCCACAAGCGCATTGGCGAGCTCTCCAAAGGCTACCGCCAGCGAGTTGGCCTGGCCGCCGCCCTAATTCACGATCCCAAGGTGTTGATTCTCGACGAGCCCACCACGGGCCTCGACCCCAACCAGCTCGTCGAAATCCGCCAGCTGATTCGCCGCGTGGGCCGCGACAAAACGGTGATTCTCAGCACCCACGTGATGCAAGAAGTTCAAGCGATGTGCGACGTGGTCGGATTCATTCGCCGCGGCCAGCTCGTACGCGAAACCTCGATCGAAACCTTCGGTCCGGGCAAAGAAGACCTCGAGGCGGCGTTTCGGGCGGCGACGAAGTAGTTCGCGACACTACCTATGAACTCTTCCGCCAGAAGAGGTCAATCGGAACCCCGCTCAAGTCGTACATCTGGCGCATTTGGTTTTCCACAAAGCGCGAGTAGCTGTCTTTGACGTACTGGGGCAGGTTGCAGAAAAACACAAACTGCGGGTACTTCGTCGGAAGCTGCGTAATGAACTTGATCTTGATCTCCTTGCCCTTGTAAATGGGCGGCGGCTGGTGCTTGACCAGCGAAAGCAGGCGCTCGTTGAGGTCCGTTTTTGAAATTCGCGTCGACCGGCGGCGGTACACTTCCATCGCCTCTTCGATGGCTTTCAGCACGCGCTGCTTGGTCAGTGCCGAAGTGAAAATAACCGGCACGTCATTAAACGGTTGCAAGCGTTTCTTGACCACCGCCTTGTACTCTTCAAGCGTTTGGGTTTGCTTTTCGACGAGGTCCCACTTATTTACGACGACCACAAGGCCTTTGCGGTTCTTGTGAATCACGCTGATGATGGCCAAGTCCTGAGCCTCAATCCCTTGCGTGGCGTCGATCACCAGTACGCAAACGTCGGAATCCTCAATGGTCCGAAGCGTGCGCATGTTGCTGTAAAACTCGAGGTCCTCGTGAACCTTGACCTTTTTGCGGAGCCCTGCCGTGTCCAGCAGCACGAAGTCCATTCCAAACTTGGTAAAGCGTTGGTTGACCGTGTCGCGGGTGGTCCCGGCGATGTCGGTCACAATGCTCACCTCTTCTTCAAAAAGGGCGTTGGTAATCGAGGATTTTCCCACATTCGGACGGCCTACAATGGCCAAGCGCGGCAGACCCTCCCAGGGATCCAACTCGTTGGCTTCGTCCTCTGAAGCCGGCGGAAGCAACGTAATCAATTGGTCGAGGAGCTCACCGGTTCCGCTTCCGTTCACGGAACTCAAGGCATAGGGCTCACCAAAACCCAGGCTGTAAAACTCCGCCGCCTGCGTGGAGCGAGCGTGGTTGTCGACCTTGTTGGCGACCAGAAGCACGGGCTTCTTTTGGCGGCGCAGCAGCTGCGCAATTTCTTCGTCGTCGGGCGTGAGGCCGTCTTCGGCATCCACCAAGAACAGGACCGCGTGGCACTCGTCGAGGGCCGCCTTGACTTGGCGGCGAATCTCGCCCTCAAACACGTCGTCTGACCCCTCGACCCATCCGCCCGTGTCAACGAGGCTGAACACGCGTCCGCCCCACTCGGCGCTGCCGTAGTGGCGGTCTCGGGTTACGCCGGCCACCGAATCCACGATGGCCTCGCGCTTTTGGACCAAGCGGTTAAAAAACGTCGATTTGCCCACGTTGGGACGACCTACAATGGCGATTAACGACCTCATACTAGTATCCGAATTGCTTGAGCGTGCGGGCGTTGTCGCGCCAATCCGCCTGAACTTTTACAAAGAGCTCCAGGTGCACCTGGCGCTGAAAAAAGGCCTCCATGGCCTTGCGGGCGCCGATTCCGACCGCCTTGATGGCCGCGCCCTTGTGGCCAATGATGATGCCCTTCTGCGAATCGCGCGCCACATAAAGAATCGCGCGAATTTTGTGAAGGTCCTCGCCTTCCTCAAACGTGTCAATCGCCACCTCCACCGAGTACGGAACCTCCTTTTGGTAGCGCATCAATATCTGTTCGCGTATGATCTCCGAGGCCACAAAGCGCTCGCTGCGGTCGGTCAACTGGTCCTTTTCAAAATAGGCCGGGCCCTCAGGAATCAGTTCGAGCACCCGCGCCATCAAGTAGTCCAAGTTGAAGCGGTTGAGCGCGCTGATCGGAATCACCTCCGCCTGCGGCAGCAGCGCTTGCCACTTCCCCACCTCGGCCTCGAGGACCGCCTGGTCCTTCAGGTCAATTTTGTTGAGCAGCAGCAAAACCGGCGTTTTCGTCGTTTGCAAATGCTTAAACAGCCCTTCGTTTTTGAGCGGACCCTCGCCGAGCTCCACCACATACAAAAACACGTCGGCGTCCTTTAGGGCATCGCGGACCGCGTCGAGCATCCGTTCCTGCAGCTCGTACGCCGGATCCAGCACCCCCGGGGTGTCCGAGAATACCACCTGGTACGCGCATTGGTCGTTTTCCCCATTTAGGATTCCAAAAATCCGATGGCGCGTCGTCTGTGCCTTGGGCGTAATGATGCTGAGGCGTTCCCCCACCAGCGCGTTCGCAAGCGTCGACTTGCCCACGTTGGGGTGGCCGATCAGGTTAACAAATCCAGACTTGTGGGGTTTTGACATGGCTGCAAAGGTCGGGCTTTTTGAGCGGACTCCCGCGGACTTGCGCATTTTAAATGGATGCCGTACCTTTGCCGTCCATATCGCGGGGTGGAGCAGTTGGTAGCTCGTCGGGCTCATAACCCGAAGGCCGTCGGTTCGAGTCCGGCCCCCGCTACTCAGGTAATCCCAAGGACTTCGGTCCTTGGGATTTTTTTATGCTCGCTAGGGAGCTCGCTCACCAAGCGAACATAAAAAGACCAAAATCCGCGAAGCGGATTGGGATTACCTGAGTACGCACCCCAAAAGGCGGTCCGCCGCGCGAATGCGCGGCAATT
>JACCDZ010161613.1_pt1 | contig 26676 bp, 28 predicted proteins | sample 7449551 | NCBI WGS metagenome assembly JACCDZ01 (sample SAMN15323452, study PRJNA562643) | freshwater metagenome | isolation source: river surface water | place: USA:Blue River Watershed | collected 2017-08-18 | reverse complement strand
GCCACCATCCGCGACAGGCCACCCCACCGCTTGCGCCCATGCGCGCTCGTGTGGCAGCGACAGCGCAGCCAGCAAGGGCTCGTGCACGTCATCCACCGCCACGGCCACGCGCTGCGCCTGAGCCAACCACGCACGCAAGTTCGGCAACTCGGCCTTGGCCAATACCGAGGCCTCGGGGCCATGGGCAGTCCAGAGCGAAAAAGGGATCAACACAGAAGTCATCCCGTCATTGTCCGTGATGCAACGCGCCCCTCCTTCAAACGCCCGGTGTGGCTACGGGATAATCACGCCCACATGCAAGGCAACTCTTCCCAATTCCCTTACGAACTGCTGATCGGTTGGCGTTACACCCGCGCGGGTCGAGTGGCGGGTCGCAATGGGTTTATCTCGTTCATCTCGGGCGTGTCCATGCTGGGCATCGCCTTGGGCGTGGCCGCGCTGATCATTGTGTTGAGCGTGATGAACGGGTTTCAAAAAGAAGTGCGCGACCGCATGCTGGCTGTGGTGTCCCACATTGAATTGGTGTCACCCCAAGGTGAAGGCTTGACCGATGTGAATGCGCTGATGGCCCGAGCCCAACGACATCCCGAGGTGCTGGCTGCGGCCCCGTATGTGGCGCAGCAAGCCTTGATGGCGCGTGGCGAAGACATGCGCGGTGCGCTGGTGCGCGGCATTGACCCCGAGTTGGAAACCCAGGTGTCGGACTTCACCCTGCAAATTCCTCCGCAGGTGCGCGCGGCCTTGCAACCCGGCAGCTTCAACGTGGTGCTGGGCGGCGAGCTGGCGGTGTCGATGGGGGTGCGTGTGGGCGATGTCATCACCCTGGTTGCACCTGGCGGCCAAGTGACGCCTGCAGGCGTGATGCCGCGTTTGAAACAACTGCATGTGGCTGGCATTTTTGATTCGGGTCACTATGAATACGATGCTTCTTTAGCGTTGCTGCACGTTGACGATGCACAACGTATTTTTCGCCTTGAAGCCCCCAGTGGCGTCCGCTTGAAAATCAAAGACAGCCAACACGCGCGTCGCGTCGCCGCCGACTTGAGCCAGCAACTCGGCCCCGATGTGATGGTGCGTGACTGGACCCGCCAGAACCGCACCTGGTTTGCCGCAGTGCAGGTCGAGAAACGCATGATGTTCATCATCCTCACCTTGATCGTGGCGGTGGCAGCTTTCAATCTGGTCACCACCTTGGTGATGACGGTGACCGACAAACGCGCGGACATCGCCATCTTGCGCACGCTGGGCGCGAGCCCCCGCAGCATCATGGCCATCTTTGTGGTGCAAGGTGCCACCGTGGGCGTGCTGGGCACGTTGACGGGTTTGTTGCTGGGATTGAGCGTGGCGTTCAACATCGATGTCATCGTGCCCGCGATTGAAAACTTGCTGGGTGCCAGCTTCTTGCCACGTGACATTTACCTGATCAGTCGCATGCCCAGCGACCCCCAAGCGGCGGACATTTGGCCGATTGCCCTGATCTCGCTGACCCTGGCCTTCTTGGCCACGCTCTACCCCAGTTGGCGCGCCAGCCGCGTCAACCCCGCACACGCCTTGCGCTACGAATAAGGCTGAAATGAACATGACCCACGCCGTGCTCACCGCCCATCACCTGAGTCGACGCTTTCAAGAAGGCGTGCTGGATGTCACGGTTTTGCAAGACGTCAACCTGTCGGTGCACGCAGGCGAAACACTGGCCATCGTCGGCGCCTCGGGCTCGGGCAAAAGCACCTTGCTCCATGTGTTGGGAGGTTTGGATGCCCCCACCTCGGGCCATGTGTCTTTGATGGGGCAATCCTTGCAGGGGTTGAGCGCCAAAGCGCTGGGTGATCTGCGCAACCAACATCTGGGCTTTGTCTACCAGTTCCATCACTTGCTGCCCGAGTTCAGCGCGCTCGACAACGTGGCCATGCCTTTGTGGGTGCGCCGCATGGACCGGGCGGCGGCCCATGAACAAGCACAAGCCATGCTCCAAGCCGTGGGGCTTGGCCATCGTTTGCAACATCGTCCAGCCGAATTGTCAGGAGGCGAGCGGCAACGCGTGGCAATTGCGCGCGCTCTGGTGACCCGCCCCGCCTGCGTGTTGGCCGATGAGCCCACCGGCAACCTCGACCGTCAAACCGCCAACAACGTGTTCGACCTCATGTTGCAACTGGCGCGCGACCACCACACTGCGTTTGTGTTGGTCACGCATGACAGCACGCTGGCTGCGCGTTGCGACCGTCAGCTGCAACTGACGTCTGGCATGCTCACGGGCTGAACTTCAGCGCCATCACCCCCTGAACAGACGACCGCGTGCGTTTTGCGTGATGGCGGCCACACACGGGTGCGTGATGCGTCGCTCGACCGACACGGCAAAAAACTCTTCCACCAACTCATCGCTGCGGCCAATCACCTCCACCCCGTAATGCGCCACGGTCTCTTTTTCGAGCACCCCGGGGGACATGAACACACCCCGGCCTTCGCGGCCGAACGCGGTCATCAAGGCGCCATCGTCAAACTCGCCCACCACCCGCGGTTGGATTTTTTGTCGCATCAACCACCCCTCTAATTGCTGCCGCACAGACGACGACGCACCCTGGAACAACATGGGGGCATCGTGCAAACACTGCGGGAATTTCCCTTTTAATGTGGCGCGCAGTTGTGGGGTACAAAAAAAACTCATCGGGGTCGACCCCAGCGCATGGTTGAACGCCTTCACACTGATGCGCTTGGACAAGGGCTCGTCGGCAATGACCAAATCCAATCGGTGCAGAGCCAACTGCGCCAACAGATCTGGAAACTTGCCCTCGCTGCCAATCAAGCGCACGGGCTCGGCGATCGACAAGGCGGGCTCCAGCAAACGATAGGCGACGGACTTGGCCACCGAATCCGCCACCCCCACGCGAAAGTCCCAGGTGCGCTCGCCAGTGTCTGTACTGGTCATGGCAGCCCGCAGCTCTGAGCCCAGGGCAAAAATGTCATCGGCATAGCGCAGGGCCTTTCGACCATCGTCGGTCAGCTCCAGCTGCCGGCCACTTTTGCGAAACAACTTGCGTCCGAGACTTTCCTCCAGCAGCTTGATCTGCCCGGACAGAGTTTGGGGCGTGGTGTGCAACTGCTCGCCGGCCCGCATGACGCCGCCGGCCCTCGCGGTGACCCAGAAATAGTAGAGGTGTTTGAAATTCATGCGCGCCTCATTGTTCGTTTTATTCGAAGTTAAATTATAAAAAATACGAATTTACACGAAGTAAATTTCTGCTTAGAGTCCATCCTGACTGAATTCAGTCAGTAAACCGTTAGGAGGATTCCATGCGTTTGAGTACCAAAAGTCGTTTTGCCGTGACCGCCATGATCGACATGGGGTTGCGCCAGCATCAAGGCCCCGTTTCATTGGCCGCGATCAGCCAGCGTCAACACATCTCGATCTCATACCTCGAACAAATTTTCAGCAACATGCGTCAGCATGGTTTGGTGGAGAGCACCCGGGGGCCAGGTGGCGGTTACACCCTGAACCGCGATGCGCACGACATCAGCGTGGCGGACATCATCCATGCGATCCACAGCCTCGAAGAAAAGGATCATGCGAGCGCGGATGCAGACCGCAGTGGCTATGTGTCGACCGATGCGCTGTGGTCTCAGCTGAACCAAAAAATGGAAGAGCACATGCGCTCCATCAGCTTGCACAGCCTGATCGCAGAGCAACAAGGCAAGGGCACCGAAGTGCCACAACACACACCCTCACCCAAGCGCGGCGTGTTTGCGCAAAAAACGCAAGCCCGTGTGGTGACAGCGCCCAACTCGGTCTTTGCTTTGGGTCAAAGCTTCGCGCGCGGTCATTGACCCAGATGCCACGGGCCCAACAAGCCCGTGGCTCAAACCAAATAGCGTTACTTGACCACCACCACCGGTGGCTTGGCTGAGGTCACCACTTTTTGTGTGACCGAGCCCAGCAAAAAGTCCGCCAAACTGCTCCGACCTTTGGAGCCGATGACGATCATGTCGAACTTGCCGCTGTTGGCAGTTTTCACAATCTCATCCGCCACATAGCCTTGCTTGATGATGGCGTCGTGCGCGATGCCTTCTTTGTCCAAGAACTTGCGTGCGTTTTTCAGATCTTGATCACTCACAGCGCGCAAGTAATCATCAATCTCAGACTTACCCACGAACTGTTTGGCATGGCGCAGTCCATGGTCGTCATGCACGCTGACCAAGGTAATTCGGTCTTTGGTCCTCAGGCCCACAGCCAACTTCGCGGCATACTTGACTGCATTCAACGATGACTTTGAACCATCCACGGCAACTAATATCTTCATAAGACCTCCTCGTTGTAAAAGTTCAGTATTGATCTATCTCAGTCAAGTTGTTTTGACCTTGATCAACCTTGCAGGAAGCAACTCACGGCAAATGACATCCCCCACCTTCATTGACACACACGCGCATTTGGATGCCGCGGAGTTTGCCAACGACCAAGCTGCGGTTCACCAACGCGCACGAGCTGCTGGGGTGTCGTGTTGCGTGATTCCCGCCGTGGAGGCCGCCAACTTCGACACCGTGCGCTCACTGGCCCACGTCCAACACGATGTTTACGCCCTGGGCATTCACCCGCTTTACACCCCTGAAGCCACACAAGCGGACCTCGACCAATTGGATGCTGCGTTGCACACCCACCGCGATGACTTCCGCTTGGTGGCCTTGGGTGAAATTGGACTCGATGGCTTTGTGCCCGAACTCAACACACCCAAAGCCTGGGCCAAGCAGCAACAGTTCTACACAGCCCAACTTCAATTGGCACAGCAGCATCGGCTCCCGGTGATCTTGCACGTGCGGCGCAGTGCCGATGTGTTGCTCAAAGCCCTGCGCGACACACCAGTGATGGGGGGCATTGCACATGCCTTCAACGGCAGCTTGCAGCAAGCCCAGCAGTTCATCGCCCTGGGGTTCAAGCTGGGGTTTGGTGGCGCACTCACCTTTGACCGTGCCTTGCAACTGCGCCGATTGGCCGTGGAACTGCCGCTCTCGGCCTTGGTGCTGGAGACCGATGCGCCCGACATCCCACCGCACTGGCTGTACCGCACCGCCGAGCAACGCGCCGCAGGCCAACCCCAAGGCCGCAACGAGCCGGCAGAGTTGCCGCGCATCGCCCAGGTGCTGGCTCAACTGCGTGGCATTTCGGTACACGAGCTCGCAGACGCCACCCGCGCCAACGCACGCGCCGCGCTTCCCCGCTTGAAGGACCACGCCTAAAATAGAGGCGTGAGCACCTCCATCCTCAACGCCGACCTGCACTGCCATTCCGTGGTTTCGGATGGCACGCTGACGCCCGAGGCCTTGGCCGCACGCGCCAAAGCCAATGGGGTGGAACTGTGGGCCTTGACCGACCACGACGAAATTGGGGGGCAAGACCGCGCCCTGGCCGCCGCCCATGCCCACGGCATGAAGTACCTGACCGGCACCGAAATTTCGGTGACCTTCGCCAACAAGACCGTGCACATCGTCGGCCTGGGGTTTGATGCCCACGACGCCCAACTGGCAGCGGGGCTGCACCGCACCCGCGGTGGCCGTGGCGAACGTGCCCAAGAAATGTCTGAGGGTTTGGCCAAGGTGGGGATCCACGGCGCCTACGAAGGCGCACTCAAATACGTGGGCAACCCGGAGCTGATTTCGCGCACGCACTTCGCCCGCTACCTGGTCGAGACCGGTGTGTGCCAAGACACCCCGGAGGTGTTTCGTCGCTTTTTGACCGAGGGTCTGCCCGGCTTTGTGCCGCACCGTTGGGCCTCACTGAAAGACGCGGTGCAATGGATCGTGCAAGCCAAAGGCATGGCCGTGATTGCGCATCCGGGCCGTTATGGCTTCACCGCCAACGAAGAGTTCGCGCTCTTCACCGAATTCAAACACTATGGTGGCCAAGGTGTGGAGGTGGTCACTGGCAGCCACTCACCTGCCGAGTACGTGACCTACGCCGACATGGCCAAAGAGTTCGACTTGTTCGCCTCACGTGGCAGTGATTTCCACAGCCCCGACGAAAGCCGCATCGACCTCGGCGCCCTACCCTGGCTGCCCGGTCAACTCACCCCCGTGTGGGAAGCACTGGCACACCGCATCCAATAACTCCACCCAGGTGTCCTTGGGGTGTCAGCGCACCCTGTCTGCACATTTCTCAGCGCACACGCTCATGGCTCAGTTTCTTCAAGTTCACCCTGACAACCCGCAACCACGTTTGCTCAAACAAGCCGTGCAGCTGCTGGAGCGCGGTGGCGTGGTCGCCGTCCCCACCGATTCAAGCTACGCTTTGGTGTGCCACTTGGACGACAAAGCCGCCGTCGAACACATGCGCCGCATTCGCCAAGTAGATGACAAGCACCACCTCACACTGATGTGCCGCGACTTGTCGGAGCTGGCCAACTATGCCCGCGTGGACAACCGGCAGTACCGTTTGCTCAAAGCGGCCACGCCCGGGGCTTACACCTTTATTTTGGAAGCTACCAAAGAAGTGCCTCGCCGGGTCAGCCATCCGCAACGCAAAACCATTGGCTTGCGCGTGCCGCTGAACAAAACCCTGCTTGATTTGCTTGAGCTGCATGGCGCACCCCTGTTGGCCACCACCTTGATTGCCCCCGAGGAAACCGAGCCGATGAAGGATGCCGAAGCCATTCGCGACCGGTTCGAGCACGAGTTGGCGGCCGTCATCAATGCCGGCGCTTGCCCGCTCGAACCCACCACGGTGGTTGACCTCACGCCTATGGACGGCGGGGGCGACCCCGAGGTCATCCGCGAAGGCCGAGGCTCGCTGAGCACTTTGGGCCTGTGAGCGGCGCGGTGGTTAATCCCAAAGTGTTGAATGCGACAATGACGCCGTGAATTTTTCTGCCCTGATTCAAGACATTCTGATTTTTGGCCTGCCCGTGATCTTTGCCATCACGTTGCACGAGGCTGCGCACGGCTATGTCGCGCGCCTGCGAGGCGACAACACCGCGTGGATGATGGGTCGCATCACCCTGAACCCCATGCCGCACATCGACCCGATGGGCACCTTGCTCCTGCCGGTGTTGTTGTATCTGGCCACGGGTGGGAACTTTTTATTTGGCTATGCGCGTCCCGTACCCGTGAACTTTGGGAATTTGTACAAGCCGAAGCGCGACATGATTTGGGTGGCCTTGGCCGGCCCCGCCATCAACTTTGTGCAAGCCTTTGTGTGGGCCTTTGCCATGTACGCCCTGATTGCTGCGGGCGTGGAAGAGCGCTACTTCATCGAGGTGTGCAAAGCTGGCGTCAAAGTGAACGCCGTGATGTTTGCCTTCAATTTATTTCCGTTGCCGCCGCTGGATGGCGGCCGCATTTTGGTGGGCTTGTTGCCTTGGAAACAAGCCGTCTGGTTGTCACGCGTGGAGCCGTATGGCTTCTACATCGTGATGGCCTTGGTGGTTCTGAAAGTGGTCGACACCCTGTGGATGGCACCCATCATGAGCCTGACCTTTGAGTTGCTGAGCCTCTTGCTCAGTCCGTTTGCATTTTTACTGAAGCCTTCGCTATGAAAGAACGCGTTCTCTCCGGCATGCGCCCCACGGGTGCTTTGCATTTGGGCCACTACCACGGCGCCTTGAAAAACTGGGTGCGTCTGCAATCCGAGATGGATTGCTATTACTTTGTGGCCGATTGGCACGCGCTGACCACCCACTACGAAAACCGCGAAGTGATTGAGAAGAACGTGTACGAGATGGTCATCGATTGGCTCGCCGCCGGTCTCGATCCGAACCAATGCACCATCTTCTTGCAAAGCCGCATTCCTGAGCACGCTGAGTTGTTCACGCTCTTGGCCATGGGCACACCGCTGGGCTGGCTGGAGCGCGTGCCCACCTACAAAGACCAACAAGAAAAGCTCAAAGACAAAGACCTGTCGACCTATGGTTTCTTGGGCTACCCCTTGCTGCAAGCCGCCGACATCTTGATCTACAAAGCCAAGCACGTGCCCGTGGGCGAAGACCAAGCCAGCCACGTCGAATTGACACGCGAGGCCGCGCGTCGCTTCAACCACTTGTATGGCCGCGAAACCAACGCCGAAGAAAAGATCCAAGCCTCGTTGGTCAAGCTGCCCAAGGACAGCGTGAAGCGCTTTGAAAAATCGCGCAAAACCTACCAAGAAACGGGTGATGCCAAAGCCATGGAAGGCGCGCTCGGCTACATTGCCACCGCGCCAGAGTTGGATGCGCAAGACCGCGAACGCTTGGGCGGCTACTTCAAAGGCACAGGCAAAGTCATCTTGCCCGAGCCGCAAGCCTTGTTGACCGAAGCCAGCAAGTTGCCCGGCCTCGACGGTGCCAAGATGAGCAAGAGCTACAACAACTCGATTGCCATCCGCGAAGACCGTGCCACGATTGAGCACAAGGTCAAACGCATGCCCACCGACCCTGCGCGTCAAAAACGCACCGATGTCGGCAACCCCGACAATTGCCCCGTGTGGCAATTCCACATGGTCTACAGCGACGCCGGCAAACGCGAATGGGTGACCCAGGGCTGCAAGACCGCCGGCATTGGTTGCCTCGAATGCAAGCAACCCATCATCGAAGCCATCTTGCGCGAGCAACAGCCCATGCTGGAACGTGCGGAGCCCTACATCAGCAACCCCAAGATCGTGCGCGACATCGTCGATGCAGGCACCGACAAAGCCCGCGTCACAGCGCGGGAAACCATGCAGGATGTGCGCGCGGCAATGGGGCTAAACTACTAATATCGTCCTAAAATACTAATACTGACACCGGAGTAAGAAAAATGAGTATGTACATCATTGATGACCACCCTTTGGTGCGCCAAGCCATGGCCATGCTGCTGCGTCGCATGCGCCCCGCATCCAAAGTCGTGGAGCTCGAGAAATTCAGCGAAATCCAAGCTGCCATCATCAAAAACGGTGAGCCTGAGCTGTTCGTTCTCGACTTGCTGTTGCCCGGCGTGAAAGGCACCTCTGCGGTCAAAGACCTCAAAACCATGTATGCCAGCGTGCCATTGGCCGTCATTTCCGCCATGCCCGCAGGCGAAGCAGAAGAGACCTGCATCGAAGCCGGTGCCGACATCTACATCGAAAAGTCCGCGGCTGCCAACGAAATCTCAGCAGCCATCCAAGGCTTGTTTGCGGCCGAGCATGGCGAAGACGAACCCACCGCCACGCCCGGCGAAACCAAGCTGTCCAAGCGTCAAAAGCAACTCATCGTGATGTTGGACCGTGGCTTGAGCAACCGCGACATCGCTGCCGAGTTGGACATCAGCGAACACACCGTCAAGGTTCACCTGTGGCGCTTGTTCCGCCGCTTGGATGTGAAGAGCCGCACCCAAACGCTGCACTTCGCGCGCATGAACGGCTTGCTGTAAGTCACCCCACGTGCGGTGCGCTCGCCAGCGCCGCACGTATCGATTGCGTGGCCACGTCTTCCAGCCACGCCAGATCCACGTGCTGATGCGCTTCGCATATGAACCAAGGCTCGCGTGAGTCGGGTTCCAGCATCACGCCACGTGCGATCAACTCCCATGCAAACGCCCGAAACAAATCGCTGTTGGTCTTGCGCCAATCGCGGTAGTTGGTCGGCACGGTGGGACTGAAGTGAATCCCAAACATCGCCGGTGGTCCGGCAAAGGTATGTTCCAAGCTGGCAGCCGTGAATACCCGACCCAGCACTGCCTGTATCGCTTCTCCAGCTCGGTTGATGGTCTCGTGCGCATGGGTTTCGGCCAGAATTTTGAGCGTGGCATGCGCCGCACTCAGCGCAACCAAGTTGGCGGTGTAGGTGCCGCCGTGCACCACGCCGCCGGCGTGTGAGCCCACCACATCCATCACCTGAGCCTTGCCACCAAACGCTGCCACGGGGTAGCCATTGCCCATGGCTTTGGCATAGGTGGTCAGGTCGGCATGGATGCCATACAGCTCTTGCGCGCCGCCCTTGGCGACACGAAAACCCGACTTCACCTCGTCAATGATCAGCAAGGTGCCATGTTGTGTGCACAGGTCGCGCAAACGCTGCAACCACGCTGGGCTAGCCGCCACACTGCCGGCGTTGCCAATGATGGGTTCAATCACCACACAGGCCAGGGTCTCGCCCTGCGTGGCAAATAGGTTTTCCAATGCCTCAAAGTCGTTGTGGCTGATGATGCTCAGCAAGTCGCGGCTGCGCGCGGGGATGCCGGCCCCAAACGGAATCACTTGCGGCGGCACGTCGCTGCCCGGCTGCCAGCGCTCGATGTCGGACTTCCACATCATCTCGTCATACAAACCGTGAAACGAGCCTTCCACAATCGCCACCCGGTCGCGTCCGGTGTAGCCGCGTGCGGTGCGCACAGCGCCCATCACCGCTTCGGTGCCGGAGTTGGCAAAGCGCATCTTGTCGATGTTGGGACACAGCGCTTTGATTTGCTTGACCACCGTGGTGTCGAGCTCAGTCGAAAAACCAGAGAGCGTGCCGCGCTGGGTGATTTGCTCGATCACCGCGTTGTCCACACGTTCGTCGCGGTAGCCCAAGATGATGGGGCCGTAGCCCAAGCGGAAGTCCACATAGGTTTTGCCATCGACATCGGTCAGCGTGCAGCCTTTGGCACTGGCAATGAAAACGGTTTGCTGCTCGCCCCAATAGCGGTAGTTTTCCGCCACGCCTTGCGGCATGTGCAGATGCGCTTCGGCAAGCAAACGCGATTGGTGTGTCATGGCCGCAGCATGTGTCCCACACGCTCCTCCAACAATTTGACGACGTGCAACTCGGCCGCCTCGGGGCCGTAAGTGGCCATGGCTTGCTGAAACAAGGACTGAGCCATGCCGCCCATGGGCAACTCGTAGCCTTGCGATTTGGCAATGTCGTTGATCAGACCCAAATCTTTGCAACACAAGGCGAGTGAGAAGCTGGGGTCGTAGTGCCCCGCAAAAATCGAGGGCACATCGTGCTGGGCCACCCAGCTGTTGCCCGCACTCGACTTGATGGCTTCCCAAACGGTGTGCAATGGAATACCGGCCTTGGCCCCCAGCATCAACCCCTCCCCAATCGCTGCCGCACTGACGAACCACAACAGGTTGGTCAACAGCTTGATGGTGGCGCCATTGCCAGGCGCACCCACATGAAAGATTTTTTCGCCAATGACGTCAAAGATGGGTTTGTGCTTTTCGAAACACGCTGCATCGCCACCAACAAAAATAGACAGTCGACCGAGCGCAGCCATGTCCACCGCATTGGTCACAGGGGCTTCTAAAAAATCAACGCCTTTGGTTTTGGCCAAGGCCACCAACTCGCGCACCAACTCCACCGCGCTGGTGGAGGTGTCAATCACCGTGGCGCCCACCTTCACATGCGCCAGCACGCCGTGTTCACCCAGCATCACCTCGCGCACTTGTACGGGACCTGGCAGCGACGCCATCACCACATCGGCATGCGCAGCCCCTTCAGCCAGACTGTCGGCCCAGGTCGCGCCAAGCGCGATCAGGTTGTCCGCTTTGGCGCGTGACACATCAAACACCGACACGTCATATCCCGCCTTCACCAAATTGGCCGCCATGGGATTGCCCATGTTGCCCACCCCGATGAAGAACAGACTGGGTTTCTCAGCAGCCATCAGACAACTTTCTTGAATTGCAAAAATAACTGGTGTCGGTCTTTCTCCGGCACGTATTCAAAGCCGTAGGCTCCCATCAAGGCCTGGGCTTGGGCAAAGGTGTAGGTGCGGTAGTGCACGGTTTGGTCCATCAACTTGGTGTCACCGTCATGCAAGTAGTAGTGCTTGGTGAAACCAATGTCAGTCGGGTCAATTTTTTGCGAATACCGCATGCCATTGGAGATCACCGTTTCGTAATCGTGGTGCGGACCTTGGATGCCCAACAACAAGGTGCCGCCTTTGGCAATGTGTTGGGCCAGGTGCTCAAACCCCAAGTGGTTGGCTTGGTCATCGGCGATGTGACTGACCAAAAAAGGCTCTTTGTCGCCATCGATCACAAAGTACCAAACGCCACCATACGAGAAAGCCAACTCGTGCTTCTCGTTCAATGACAACTCGGTGATGTTTTGCTGTGACAGTGAAATCGTTGAAAACGGCGCTAGGCGCTTCTGTGCGATCTGCAACATCGGCGCCGTCAGATCAATGCCAGTGATGGGCAACTGGGGTTGACGCTTGGCCAACTCTTCCAAGATGAGACCGGTGCCGCAGCCAATCTCTAGAACATTGCGTTCGGGCTGGTGTGACACCAGGCTGTCGACAATCTTTGCGTAATCGTAGTAGCCCGAGGTCATGATGACATCGTAGTAATCGGCCATGTTGGTGTAGTCGCCCATCTGCCACCTTTCAAAGGATCAGTGAGGACCACTTTAACAAATCAATTTGAAGTATTGGCTAAACAGCCGAGGACAAACCCTAGGTTGCAGGCGCAAACCACCGGGAGTTAGGTTCGCGAGTGCGCCTCTACGGCGCGGCTTGCAAGGTGTCGCGCACCATCAAGTTCAAGCCCTTGCTACCCGGTTTCACGGGGCTCAAGCTAACCCCGAGGTCACCCGCTTGTGCAGTGGCTTGGCCGCTTTTGGATATCCGCACACGCACCGTCACCTCACTCATGCTCGACAACTTCACGTTGGGGTTCATTGCGGTGCTGTCGTCGAGCACAAAGTCGAGTGGCAATTTGTCAGCCGTGGTGCGCACAATCGCGACCGGCATGCGCGAGCCACTGACGGGGGTGGCGTACACAAACACCGTGTCCGTAGGGGCAACCAAGCCTTTGAGCTCATTCACCAAAGTCACTCGACCGCTGATGCTGCTGGCCGCCGCATCTGCCACTTTGTTGCTGGGGGCTTCTGCCGCTGCGCGCGGGGGAATGGGCGGTAAGCCCATCTTGTCGCGCGCTTCGGCAATGGCGCGGTCGAGCTCAGGGGCATCAGGTGAATCAGCAGGCACGACCTCGCGTGCACGCTCCCAAAAGCGCAAAGCGGAACGGAAATTCATCTCCGCATACGAGGCACTGCCTGCCAAAAACAAAGCATTCAAATGATGTGGATCAGCGGCCAACACGCGTTGAATGATGGACCAGGGCTCACCCGCAAAGCTGCCGCCATTTTTTTGTGCCAGCACTTCGGCGCGCTCAATCAGCAAGTTGTCATCTCGGCTCAGCGACAAGGCTTTGCCCAAGGCTTCCGCCGCTTCTTCATAGCGTCCGCGCGCCCGCTGCACACGGCCGAGCATGACCCAGCCTTCCATGCTGTTGGGCTCGTCTTGCAAACGTCGGGTCAGGGCCGTGGCCATCTCTGTCAATTTTTCTGGCGTCACCTCAGCAGACGCATCCACGCCTTGCTTCAAAGCCAAGGGGTCCAGCGCCGCGGGCTGCCCCAACACGCTGTACAAGAGCATCGAGCACACCGGCACGACAAACACCACCAAGGCAATGACCGCCCAAGGCTTGCGCCACACCACCGGTACCGGGGATGTAGCGGGTGCCGGTGCGGCATCAGGCGCATCACGCACATCGTCCAACAAGCGCTGGGTCAGCTCATCGCGACTGGCTTGCAACTCCTCGTCGTTCAAATTACCCAGTTGGTGCTCCCGCTCCAAGTCGGCCAACTGATCACGGTAAACCGCGGCATTGGCTTTAACCGGGTCGTGTGCAGCTTCAGCTTGATGGGCAGCCAACAAGGCACCTCGCTGGGAGCCGCGCCACAGCGCGACACTCAACACCACCAACACCACGGCAATCAAAACCACGGCTGCATAAATAAAAGCGAGGGCGGGATTCACATCAATCTTTCAACAATTGTTCGGCACGCGCGCGGTCATCGTCACTCAACACAGGAGGCGCCGTCAGTGCACGACGTTGGCGCAGGTACACCGCCAAAAAAACCGCCGCCAGGGCCAGCAACAAGAAGGGGCCAAACCACAGCACCCAGGTCAACGGCTTGACTTCGGGGCGATACAACACAAAGTCGCCATAGCGCGACACCAAAAAGTCTTTGATTTCTTGATCGTTCTTGCCCGAGCGAATCAAATCGCGCACTTCGCGACGCAAGTCATCCGCCAGTTCTGCATGTGAAGACGCCAACGATTCGTTTTGACACACCATACAGCGCAGCTCTTGCGAGATGTCGACCAAGCGCGCTTCCAGCTGCGGGTCCTCCGCCATAGGGACTGCTTCACGTGGCGACTGAGGGGTCACACCCACTGCGGGTGACACGGGCGCTTGTGCGTGCGTCATCGCAGCCACGCAGCTCCAGGCCACACAAAAAACGACGAGCCAAGATTTCATGATTTGTTCAGCGCTGCAATCAGCGGCAAGATTTTGTCGGCCAACAACTCCGGCGTGACCACGCCGACGCGCTTGTAGCGAATGACGCCTTCTTTGTCGATCACATACGTCTCGGGGACGCCGTAAACGCCGTACTGAATACCGACACGGCCATCGAGGTCCATCACCGACATCACATATGGATTGCCATGGCGCTTGAGCCACACCTGGCTGCGCTCGCGTGCGAGTTGAAGCTTGGTGTCGAAGGGGGCTTTGTAGGCTTCGTCTTGCGGTTGAATTTCCTTGTAGCTCAAGCCCACGATGGGCACTTGATGCTTGTCGGCAAACGCCACCAGCACCGGGTGTTCTTCACGACAGGCCACACACCAAGTGGCCCACACGTTGAACATCCACACCTTGCCCTTCATGTCGGCAGGCGAAAACTTGGCATCGCCTTCCAAGGTGAACAAGCTGAATTCCGGTGCCGGCTTGTTGATCAAAGGTGATGGGATTTCACGCGGATCGCGCTGCAAGCCCACGGCCAAAAAAACCACCAACCCAATGAACAACACCAACGGGATCAGGACTTTTTTCATTTGCGGTACCTCCGGTCCAGCGCAGCCAACACGCCGCCCAGCACCATCAACACCACACCGCCCCAGAGCCAGGGCACGAAAGGTTTGTAGTACACACGCATGCTCCACTCGGTGCGCGCATCGTTCAGTGGTTCCCCCAGGGACACATACAAATCGCGCATGAAACCAGAATCGATTCCAGCCTCGGTCATCGGCATGGCAGAGGAGAAGTAGCGACGCTTCTCAGGCTGCAGCACCTCAATGACTTTGTCTTGGCGCATCACCTCCACATCGGCACGCACAGCTTTGTAGTTGGGGCCACGCACCTCGCTGAGCGCTGTCAAACGGAAGGTGTAGGGTGCAATGGTGACCACGTCATCGATGTGCATGCGCACATCGCGTTCCACCTCGTAACTCTTCACACCTGTGATGCCCATCACCAACACCGCCATGCCGAAGTGGGCGATGTGTTGCCCCCAGAACGAAGCACCCACACGACCGGGCTTGCGTAAGCGGATCCACACTTGCTCCAACGAGCCAACCGCGACCCAAGCCCCCAAAAGGAAACCAAACAGAGCACCCCAAGACCAGGGGCCCATGGCCCATGTGAACAGCACGGCGACAACGAAGGCGCCGAGTGCGACCCAACGCAGAGACAACGCAATCTCGCGCAAGTTGGCATCACGCCAACGTGCCACCGACCCCGGGATCATCAAGAACACCACCGGCACCAGCAGTGGGGCAAATACCGCATTGAAATAAGGAGGCCCCACCGACAACTTGCCCAAGTTGAGCGCATCAATGATGAGCGGGTAAATCGTGCCCAACAACACCGCTCCGGTGGCCACCACCAGCAACACGCTGTTGGCCAACAAGAACGACTCGCGCGACACCAGCTCCATGCGCCCACCCAAAGCCACACGCGGCGCGCGCCAAGCGAACAACGTGAGCGAGGCACCGACCACCACAGCCAAAAAGATCAATACAAAAACACCACGCTTGGGGTCAGTTGCAAAGGCGTGCACCGACGTCAACACACCCGAGCGCACGAGGAATGTGCCCAGCAACGACAGCGAAAACGCGGCGATTGCCAACAACACCGTCCACGCTTTGAAGCTGCCACGTTTCTCGGTGACCATCAATGAGTGAATCAGTGCCGTGCCCACCAACCAAGGCATGAGCGATGCGTTTTCCACCGGGTCCCAAAACCACCAGCCGCCCCAGCCGAGTTCGTAATACGCCCACCACGACCCTAAGCCAATGCCAAAGGTGAGGAAGGTCCAGGCAATCACCGTCCAAGGACGCGACCAACGCGCCCATGCGGCATCCAAGCGCCCACTCATCAGCGCTGAGACGGCAAAGGCAAAAGCCACGGCCATGCCCACATAGCCCATGTAGAGCATGGGTGGGTGAATCACCAAGCCAGGGTCTTGCAGCAGCGGGTTCAAATCTTTGCCATCCAAAGCTGCCGGGAGCAAACGTTCAAACGGGTTGGAGGTGGTCAAAATGAACAGCAAGAAGCCCACCGAGATCAAGCCCAACACACCCAGCACACGTGCCACCATGTCGAGCGGCAAGCTGCGTGAGAACACTGCCACTGCCACCGACCACAGCGCCAACAACAGCACCCACAACAGCAACGAGCCTTCATGTCCGCCCCACACGGCAGAGAACTGATAAACCTTGGGCAACAAAGAGTTGGAGTGCTGTGCCACATACAGCACAGAAAAATCGTTGCTCAAAAATGACGTGGCCAAGGCACCAAATGCAAAAGCCACCAGCATGAATTGCAAGGCCGACGTAGGCCGAGCCAACGATTGCAACGTGACTTGGGTTTGCGTGTCGCGCACCAAGGTTCCCAAGATAGGCAACACGCCTTGCAGCAGTGCCACCACCGCCGCCAAGATGAGGGCGAAATTTCCGAGTTCAGGGATCATGGATTGCCTTTGACCGACTTGGCCGCTTTGGCCGCCGCCGCTTGGTCCATCGCGTGTTGCGCTTCGGGCGGCATGTAGTTTTCATCGTGTTTGGCCAATACCTCGCTGGCCACAAACAACCCGTCTTCACCGAGCTTGCCTTGCGACACGACGCCTTTGCCCTCTTTGAACAAATCAGGCAAGGTGCCCACATAAGTCACGGGCATGTCGTGTGCGGTGTCGGTGATCACGAAGCGCACGGTATTGCCTTCGCGCACCACACTGCCCTCTTTCACCATGCCACCAGCGCGAAAAGTACGGCCTTTTGGAGCTTCGCCATTGCTCACTTGGGTCGGGGTAAAAAAGAACACCAGGTTGCTTTGAAATGCGTTCAACACAAAAGCCGCCGCAGCGCACAACACCACGACACCGGCCACGATCAACACCAAGCGTTTACTTCTGGGTTTCATCACATCCATTCCTTTTGGGCCGGCTCTTGTGCCAGCAACTGGTCGACCGCGTGTTCAGCTTTCAACTGCGCCAGCACACGACGGTGTGCCCAACGGGCTTGCCAGACCTCGAGCGCCAACAACAAGGCGCTGACGCCGACGCTGCCCCACACATATACGGCGTACCCGCCCATGGCCCAAAACTCGGCCCAGCTTTCCCATCTCATGCGTGCACCTCATCCAGTTGTTGCACCCAAGTTGCGTGACTTTCACGCTGCAAGATCAAGGTGCGCACACGGTAGAGCACCAAGGCCACGGTGTAGAACCAAAATGCCAAAGCCATCAGCAACATGCCCCACAGCATGATGGCGGCCATGCTGGGTGCTTGGGTCAGTGACACCGAGGCACCTTGGTGCAAGGTGTTCCACCACTTCACCGAGAAGTAAATGATCGGCACGTTGATGGCACCCACGATGGCAATCAACGCCCCAGCGCGGTCGCTGCGGCGGCTATCGTCAATCGCTGACGTCAACGCGATGTAGCCGAGGTACAAGAAAAACAAAATCAACTCGGAGGTCAGACGCGCATCCCACACCCACCATGTGCCCCACATGGGCTTGCCCCACAAGGCACCTGTCCACAAAGACAGGAAAGCAAACAAGGCACCGGTAGGCGCCAGCGCACGGGTCATCATGCCGGACAGGCGGGTGTTGAAGGTCAGCCCCAACACGCTCCAAAACGCCATGGCCAAGTAGATGACCATCGACATCCAAGACGCAGGGACGTGCACGAAGATGATGCGGTAGCCCTCACCCTGTTGAAAGTCGGTGGGCGCCACAGCGAAGCCCAGCCACATCCCGACCAGCATCAGGACCGTCGCAAGCGCCGCAAACCACGGCCACAACTGACCCGCCAAACCATAAAAGGTTTGCGGGGCGGCGTAGTAGAACCAATTGACAGGTTTCATTCCAACGCAATCCGTAAAGCCGCTGCACATGCAAACGGACTGAAAAAAGCAGCGGGCAAGAGCATGGCCATCAAAATTGAGAAATGCGCTTGCGCGCCCAATCCACTGACTTGGGCCTCCACCGCACCTGCGCCAAACACCAGCACGGGTACAAACAAAGGCAACACCAACAACGACAACAACACACCACCGCCGCGCACGCCCAGGGTCAAAGCAGCACCAATGCCACCGACCAAAGACAAGATGGGAGTGCCCAACAAGAGGGCCAGCGTGAGGGTCACCAAGGCCTCGGAAGATAGATCAAACTGAAGCCCAAGCACCGGCGCCAATAATACCAACGGCACCCCAGACACAAGCCAATGCGCCAAAAGTTTGGCCCCAACCAGTAAGGGCATTGCGCTGGGCGACAACGCCATTTGCTCCAGCGTGCCGTCGCGGTAGTCGGCCTCGAACAAACGCTGAAGGGCCAGCATGCTCGACAGCAGCGCGCCGACCCACAACACCCCTGGCGCCACCAGGCGCAAGGTATGGAGTTCGGGCCCAATACCCAAAGGGAACAAGGCGGCCACCACCACAAAGAAAAACACGGCTGTCAACACCTCGCTCTTGCGGCGCAGGGCCAACAGCAAATCGCGCTGCAACACCGCCATGAATGCGCTTGGGTTCATGACACGCCTTTCAAACGGTAGGTCTGTACCGCGAGCGTGCTGCCGTCTGCACGCTGCAAGTTGACAGGTTGGTGACTGGTCAACAAAGCCATACCGCCCTGGGCCACATGCTCGGCCAACAAACCGCGCAAGCCATCCACGGCTTTGACGTCCAGGGCCACAAAGGGTTCGTCCAACACCCACAAAGGCGCTTGGCAGACCAACAAACGCGCCAGGGCCGTGCGGCGCTTTTGACCTTGCGACATGACTCGCAACGGCAGGTGTTCACGCCCACGCAGACCCATGCGAGCCAAGGCAACCAAAGCCTGCTCGCGATGGAGCGAACGCCCAGCCACCGCCGCGTCGGACAGCAGGTTTTCCAAAGCGGTCAACTCTTCCTTCAGTGACAAGGCGTGACCCAAATAAAACATCGATGCGCGATAAGCTGCCGCTTGTTGGTGAATGGGTTGGCCTTGCCAACATACCTCGCCCGCATCGGCCGGCGACAAGCCGCACACCATGCGCAGCAGGCTAGTTTTACCCACGCCGTTGTCACCTTCTAAATGCAAGGCCTGCCCTGCTTGCAGCGTGAAGCTCACGTCAGTAAACAAGGGCTTGTTGCCCCGGCTGCAGGAGAGTTGCGAAACGGTCAACATGGCTTAGATGTAAGTACCCGCGCAAGTCAGTACGCGACCGCCCGTGCCCATTTTGAAGCGGGCAATGCCTGCGCTGCGGGTGGTGTTGACCCCCCCCAGATCCAGCACGCGCACACCACGCTCGCGCAATTCTTGCAGCGCGTGCCACAGAATCAAGTTGTGGGCGTGTTTGTCGCGTCCGAGGTCAGACGTCCAACCCACCTGGTAGGTTGCCGCTTGCCCATGCAGCAAGAACATCATGCCGGCCACGCGGTCTCTGCCCACGTCGGCGCGCACGGTCAAGATGGTGCGGCTGGGCTGCTGACGCGATGGCACATACAAATCAAAAAATTGCAAGGGCAAACCATGCAAACCGCGCTGCTCGCGCTGTTGCATTTCCGCATCCAACAACCACCGGTATTGACCGGCGTTGGTCCCGACGCGATGAATTGTCAAATCAGTTTCCTCTGCGCGCGCCAAGCTGTAGCGCCAGCGCCCGTCTAACTGCGCGCGCAAGGTCTCGAGCGGAGGCGTCAGGTCGAGTACCACCGTGCTGTGACCAGTCATCACCCGGCGCCAGCGGGACAAACCCAACTCAGGGCCTTGCGCCTCGAGCGGCGTGAATGCCACCACCCGCAAATTCTTCAAGGGCATGGTTTGCTTGAGCGCCTTGTACACCTGGGCTTTGTCAACGCCCGACACCGGTTGCAACCACACAGGTCCCAGCGAGCACAAGGCCATGTTCGCCATGCCACCCACCCACCGCCGAACGATGAATTGGGCCAAAGCAATAGGTGAGCCGTCTTGTTCGACACACGCGCGCAACACGCCAACGCCCAGGGTTTTCATACAGGCGCCATAGGCCCAATCTTGCTGCAGTGGCGCTGCAGCGGCGGCGTGGTGCGCGTCCCACTCGGGGTAGCTCAAGGTGTCCCAGTTGACTTTCATGCGCCTAAAATCCTCGCACCATGTTGAACAAACTTCGTCTGCGCAAACAAGCTGAAACCGTAATGGGCCATCGCTTGGAAGAACCACGCCTGACCTTGGTGTTTGTGTGGTGGGTGTTCATTTACATCGGGCTGCCCTTGCTCGCAGTGAGCAGCGTGGTGGACTTGCTGATTCAGCAAATCACGGGCAACTGCACCGGTTTTTGGTGCTGGTTTTAAACACTGAGCCATCGTCGACATACGCTCCGCCCTTAACGCGGCACGGTGCAAGGCCCCGTGATGTTGAGACGAACCTTCTTGCCCTGGTAAACCGTGTCGGTATAGGCAGACAACATCACCGTCGCTTGCTCAATGCGAATTTCTGACTCGACGCCTGTCAGCTTGTTTTTGCGATACGCACCCATTTCTTTGGCGCTCGTGAGGTTTTTGCCAATGAAATCTTCGGCCGTCAAACTGCTGACCTGCACTTGGTACAAGCCAGGACCGTTGAGTTTGAGAAAAATGTTTTTGCCCATGGTTTGAATTTCCATGGTGGCCTTTTCAGGCTTGATCTTCAGGTCCTCCAACGCGGGGATGACACCCTCTACCTCGCATGGCATTTTGAAAGTTTGAGCCTGTGCAGGCGTCACAGCCATGCACCCACACACCGTCAACGCTGCCACCGTGACACGCTGCACGGACTGGCAGAAGGGGTTGAGAAACATTCGCATAAGCTGTATTTTAAGAAGGCGTGTGCGCCTTGGGCTGATCGACGCGTTGCGCCCGATAAATACCCGCATGGCCTGAGCACAAATAACTCACTACGCAAGCCAAGGCGGCATACACGCCCAACTCGGCACCAAACAGTTCCATGGCCATCAAGGTTGATGCGATCGGCGTGTTGGCCGCACCGGCAAACACCGCCACAAAACCGACGGCCGCCAGCAACGCAAACGGCACATCCAGCAATGGCGCCATGGCATTGCCCAAGGTCGCACCGATGTAGAACAACGGCGTCACCTCACCCCCCTTGAAGCCAGAGCCTAAGGAGGCGATGGTGAACACCATCTTGCCAAAGAAATCGGTGGGGGCCAAAGGGTGTTGAAACGCCTCGACCATGACCGGAATGCCCAAGCCGATGTAGCGATCGAAGCTTCCCAGTAGCACCACCGCGGCCAACAGCGCGCCGCCCAACAACGGACGCAGCGGGGCATAGGCGATGCGCTTTTGCATCCAACGGCTCAGCGCATGGGTGCTGTCGGCAAACACTTTGCCGGTGAGCCCAAAGACAGCCCCCGCCAGCACCATCGCCACCAGCAACCACGATGTGATGTGTGGCACCACGCCCACCGCATAAGGTGTGTGTTGCACACCCCACCACAAGCCCACTTGATCGGCGGCCACTGCAGCCAACACACAGGGGAACAGTGCATCCAAGCGCAAACGACCAACGGCCAACACCTCCAGGGCAAACACAGCGCCGGCCAAGGGTGTGCCAAACACTGAGGCAAAACCCGCGCTGATACCGGCCATCAACACCATGCGGCGGTCGGCCTGTTTGAGCTTGAAAAAATGGGTGAGCTGATCAGCCAAGGCGCCGCCCATCTGCACGGCCGTGCCTTCGCGACCGACCGAGGCCCCAAACAAATGGGATATCACCGTGCCGCCCAAAACCAAAGGTGCCATGCGCAAGGGCACCACGTTCTTGGGGTCATGAATTTCGTCGATGAGCAAGTTGTTGCCTGCCTCCACACTCCCTGCATAGGCGGACTGGCCCCACTGCAGGTACAACCAGCCGACTGCAAAGCCCGCCAAGGGCAAGCCTGCGATCAACCAACGGTTGGCCTCACGGGTTTGGGTCGCCCAATCGAGCGCGAAGAGAAAAAAGGCAGAGGCCGATCCTGCCAACGCCGCCACCACCAGCGCCAACGCTGACGCTTTGGCTAAGTAGCGAAAAAGCACAGTCAGCGCAGGGCGGTCGAACACAATCATGGCGATATTTTCGCCCAATCACCTGACCGCCCCCGTGGTTTACATAAACGCCTTGAGACCGGTGTAAATGGACATCGCGGTGGTTCCGGCAGCCACCAGACTGCCACCGACTTCTTCCAATTTCTTGATCGTCTGTTGCATGTCCGATTGAGATAAATTGCCTTTACTGAAGCCACTCACCAAGGCACTCAAAAACGGCTTTTGTGCCGGCGTGCGCACGCGGTGGGTGCGGTGATAGGCCATGCCCCCAATCAACATGCCGGTCAGAAAGCTGAACGTGATGCTGGCGGCATATTCCAGGAACTCGCGCCACTCCACCATGCTCTGTGGCATCACTGGCGTATGGTCTACCCAACCTGTGATGGCACTCATGCCGACCACGGACGCGGCAGCCAACCCAGCTGTGGCCACGAACCATGCAAACAGATGACGTTTGCGGTTTTTAAACAAGTAGAAACCAAACGGCAATGGCAACACCATCGACGCCACCCGCAAGTACAACAGGTTAACGTCGTAGACCACGGTGATCAAGGCATGCGCCAACAACAGCAAGGCCAAGGGAATGAAAATGAATTGCCCCAAATCCAACACCACTCGCCAACCGCCGGCATTCTGCTGCTCCGCACGCAATCGCTCAGCCTCTAGCAAGGCCTCGAGTTCATCCACGCGCGCCTGCAAGGCAGAGGCGCTTTGATGCTCAGCCAACTTGGCTTCCAACTCCTGAACTTTTGCAAGCAGAGGTCGGAACAAGTACAGATCGCGTTTACAAACCTTGCAGACGTTTGCTTCGGCGTCAACTGGGCTGAGGCAGTAGGCGCACTGCATCACTTGCCGATCACCAGATTCATCACGGTGTTCGACTCACGACCATCCACATCTTTGACAGTGATCTTGACGGCGTGCTCTCCCGGGGGCACCTCGGCCTTGGCAAAGTCGATGCCGCTCTCTGTGATGGCGCCCTTCAAACGAGGAGTCAAATCGACAGCCGTCGCTTTGAGGTAGGTGACTTTGACAGCGGACGGATCAATCTTGTTGCCGCCGCGGCTCTCAAACACGACTTTCAAATCGAAAGGACCTTTGATTTCTGGTGCCGTGACATCAGGAGAAATTACCTTGATGCCGGGTCCGCGCGCGATACCACGGGTTTTGAGTTCGCCACTGGCTTCGGGCAATTTAGCCTCTTTGGCGGTGATCAACGGCGCAGCCGAAGCCACCTGAGCAGCGAAACTCAACGAAGCCAACAACGCGATGACCCAACGATTTTTTTTATGCATGACGCCTTCCTTTAAATAAAAAATCAATCACCGACCACCACGAATGGGGCCCAAAACAAAGGGTGAGCATAGGCGTACTTCAACTTGCCTTTTGCGTCCACCGAACCAGCTGCGTCCATCATATTCACCATCGACGCCTGTAAATACTCGGCCTTGTTCTGTCCCGGCTTGAGTTGCTGACGCTTGAACATGTCCGTCATCAACAAGCGAGCAGCCTCGGAATCCACGGGCCAATTCGATACCAGCAGCGCACGTGCACCCGCGTAGAAGAAGGCCCGCCCCAAGCCGGACACCGCCTCTGCGCCTGCGCCTTCTCCCGACGCGGTGTTACACGCCGACAGCACCACCCAATCGGCGTTGAGTTTCAAGGTCAAGATTTTTTCCATGGTGAGCAAGCCATCGCCCTTGACCTCACCTGTCACATCGGGCGCACTCAGGGCCAGCGCAGGTTGGGCCAAGCCATCCAACTCACCCGGCACCAAACCATGGGTGGCAAACATCACCACCTGGCGTTGCGACAAATCCATCTCCATCACGCGTGACACGCTGGCTTGCTGGTTCAAGAAAATGTCTTGCACCGGATCGGCCGACAGAGCTTTGCCAATTTCTTGCAACTCCTCTTTGGTATCAGGCAGGCGGGGCAGCAGCGCCAACTCTGCGCTGCTCACACCCGATGTCTTGGGAGCACTTCGCAACTTGAGTGGGATGCCGCGCGTGGCCATCGCGTTGGCTGCACGCGCAGCTGTGTTGGCCGCAATCTTCGCTTGCTCCACGCTGAAGAAAGGGTCACCAAAGCCCACAAAGGCGCGACGTCCTGCAGGTGGCGCTGGCAAATTGCGCAGAGCAGCCAAAGCCGTCACCGAAGGCAATTGCGCCACGGCAATATCCTTGATCAACCATGGCGTTTTTCGGTACTCGGTGAAATCGCCCCCCTTGGGCTTGTACTTCTGCGCATCTGGCTTGGTGGTCAGCAACGCCAAAGGCAACTGACCCAATTCGGCATGTGGCACCGCCAACATGACCTTCTTGCCGTGCAAGGCACTGTGTACAGGCGCCAAGATCGATTGGTACAACTGGTGAGAGAGCGCCACGTCGTAGGCCGGAATGTCATCGATGGTAGCGACGCCCGCGTCTAAAGACTTGCGCAACTGACCCACCATCGCGGCCATTTTGTCGCGCCCCAAGGGGAACGCGTGAAATTGCGGATCCCCGGTCTTGGTGATGGCCCAAACAAACCCCTCTTTGTCACCGAAATACCAGGACACCAACACCTCGTCTGCCTTCAGAAGTTGACGGGTTCTTGCAATGGTGGCCGGACGCGGATTGACCAAATCGGAGTAGTCCGGAAACTTGTCGGCGATTTCTTTTTTGAATTTTTCGCGATCCACTTTCAACTGCGCAATGTCTGCCTTGAGTTTGGTTTGAACCGTAGGCAATTGCTGCTCGGGCGGGGCAGACATGAGCCCAGTGAGCACGTCTTCGAGCGACAAAATACGGCGCTGTGTGTCTTGCTCTTTACGGGCCAAGGCTGCCAATTGGGGATCTTTGATGTTGGCACGCGCGGCACTCGCGTTGAGTGCGCGCTGGACGCTGCTACCGCGAGCCAAGTCGGCGTAACTGAAAGCATCCGCCGCTGCCTGGGCGGCCGTATTCGGATGCGATTTGGTTTGTTTGGCCAACAATGAAATGTTGTCTTCCAAAATCATCACCACGCGCTCTTGCTGCTTGGTGCTACCGGTACGATTTTCGTCATCGTTACGCATCCGATCGACCATCTTGGGCATGACTTTTTGATAAATGGCCCGCGCTTGGTCATCCTTGCCAGCCGCATGAATCGCCATCGCATTGAAGGCTTGTAAAAAGGTCTGCCGGCCTTCCGACACATTCGATTGTTTGGCGGTGTAAGCCAGCATTTCGTGGGTCATGGCTTCAGCCCCGTCATGCTTGCCCAACTTCAGCATCGCGATGACCCAATCGAGGTCGGTCGAGGGAATCTTCTTTTCACCCGCTTCCACCTGCTTGTCGATACCAGATTTCATCTCGACAAACACAGCATCTGCCTGCTTAAATTTACGGTCCGACACCAAGGCGGCCCCCAACGATTTGCGGGCGTGGACGTATGAAATGGCCTCATCGGCCGCATTCCCGGCCTTGAGCGTTTTGATCGCCTCTTCCGCCAACAAAACAGCTTCAGCGGCGCGACCCTGCTCCGCGATGATGCGTGTGAGCCGGTTCAAAGCAGAGGCGACTTCAGTGGAGTTTTTGTTGAATACCTCCAGCATCAAGGACAAGCCCTCCCGCGCGTTGACTTCGGCCTCGACCAAACGCCCTTGCATCAGAATGGCATGCGACAAATCAAGCTGCCGATAAGCCAGCTCTTGCTTGAAGCCCAGCTTTTGGCGACTCCGCAAAATTCTTGCATCTTCGGTATTGGCCAAAGGCGTTGCTTCCAATTGCTCCCAGCTCTCTTTGCGCAAGCGAATGGCGCGTCGCAAGGAGCGTTCGGCCTCGATCCATTTGCCTTGGTACATGAAGTAAATACCACGTGCGGTGTCTAGCTCAGCCTCCCACGACTTACCGTACAAACCCAAACTAGGGGAGCGTCGCAGCATCACCATGGTTGATTCGGCATCGCGGAGTGACTTTTCCGCAGACTCGAAATCGCCCAATTGTGAGTACCAACCCACCGCCAAGCGGTTGATGAACATGTAGTTGCCAGAAATATTTTGGGTGATGCTGCTTCGGGCTTTTTCGATCGCCTCGATGGCCTTGATCATGCTGCCACCGCGTTGCTCAAAGCGCGCCAAGGTCGACCAATCATTCACCAAAAATTGCGGGTTCGAACTCAGGTATTTGGTAGTTATCAAGCGCATGTCTTGAATCGCCAGCGCAATTTGCCCCATGCGCTGATGCGCTTCCGCCCGCTGTAGATAGTATTTGCGCAGCTCTGCAGCATCAGTGGTTTGAGGCACAGGCGTCGCAAGGACCTCTTTGGCACGTGCCAGTTCTGTTTCGTCCACCTTGCCGTTTTCAACCGCACGGATCACATCTTTGATGGTGCGGGGTGGCGCCTTGAAAGTCACCACTTC
>JACCDZ010143685.1_pt1 | contig 26686 bp, 31 predicted proteins | sample 7449551 | NCBI WGS metagenome assembly JACCDZ01 (sample SAMN15323452, study PRJNA562643) | freshwater metagenome | isolation source: river surface water | place: USA:Blue River Watershed | collected 2017-08-18 | reverse complement strand
GCTTTAAACACATGAGCCTTAGCCTGATCGAATGTCATCCGAACCTGTGATCCAGTTCCTTTGATGACAGCATGCCTTGCCTTGTGCCCGATTGCTTCTGGGTTGTTAGCCACCGACGTCACTTTATCGAGTGTCTTCTTCAGCCCCCATTCTTTGATGGGTGCTCCGCTGGCAAGGATTATCTCGATGATTTTGTAGAGAGTTGACCAGTCCTCCTTCTCCATTTTAGAGACAAGCCCCAAGACCTGGCGAACACGCGGATTCTGGGTCGCAGCGCCAGTAAGTGGCTTCGGCTGTATCGGAGGCTCTGGTATTAGGTTTCCATCCTTGTCATAGCAAGTGAACCAGGCTGACATGGTGACACCTATCGAACAGGCGCCTTCCAGAAAAACGTACTGCGTTGACTTTCCACCTGACTCATTCCGGAGCAGACCAGATGGGGAGAAGAATCCATTGATACCCTCAAGCCGTAACGCGCCATTGAGGCAATCCAGCTGATCCTCCGCTTCCCGCTGAACCAGCCCAGGTGAGTGCTCTCGGTCAAAACCTTCGATAGGCAGGCTTGTAATGCCATCTTTTTCGACAAGGGGGAGTTCAATCCGCTGTTGCAAATGCTGGAGCTCCATTTCAGAACCATTCCAGCTCACTTTCATTTCCCACGCAGTCTGAGGTAGCGGTTCGCTCATGCTCATTCGCTAGTCCTGCACGGCTTCCGCCATGGTCAATTGCGCACGAGCCTCGATGATCTCGATCAGCTCAAAGTGCTTGGAAAATTCTCTCTTGAGCCATCCACTCGGCACGAAGTGGTGATCAAGATGCACAGCTGTGGCCTGCCCCTCAGCAGCTGCACAGAGCATGACGTGCATTTCCGTATCATCACCGGCCATTGCTGCCGGTACGAAGACATTCCCCTCGTCACTGATGCCAAATGAACGTCGCCATTCGGGAAAGCGCTTGTGCTCAGGATTGGGTACGGCAAACCAGTGGACTTTGCCCATCTATTTGACCTCGAATGGGTGGTGAGGAGTAGTCATAAGAACGAGTGGGGGCACCACTATTCATCAAGCTCGTTAGCAGGGCTGGTTGTGTTGCTGGCTCCCGAGAGCGCTCTCACGTTCTGGATCACCTGACTGCCTAGCTGCCTGGTATTCAGCGGATTTCCGTTCGAGTTGATCAGTGGAATGTTGAGTGCACTGGCTATTTCTCGCAGTGCTGGCTTTGCTGGTTTTACAGGGATGCCATTGCGTTCGACAACAATGGTTCCGCTCTCCAACTCCTGCACGTTGTACTCCCCATACAATACAGCGCTTACGGTAGCCAGCTCGCTCTCAGGCCTGGGGGCTTTCAGGAGACGACGCAAAGACAAGGGGCGCTTTCCTTGAGCCTCTGGGCCCATCAGGCCGAGCGCTTCCTCCACTGAGGTATCAAGCAGGATCTCCACTTGCATCTCTTCAGTGTTCACCCTCAGGATCATCACCCGGTCAACCTGGTGCAGCGTCCGTGGGTTGAAAGAGACCTGACCAACACCTTCCATCGTTGCCGTGGTTTTCACAGAGATTCTCTCCCCGTGAGCACTCACCACGTCATACCCATGCTGGTTCACCGACGTGGCCATTTGGCCGTTGGTGATCATCGCGGCATAGAGCTCGCCGATCCGGCCACAGAGGTGACGTAGTTCGGTGGGCGGCACGCCCCAGTGAAGCTCCCGCTCAAACCATGCCATGGCTTCGCCGAGCGACTGGATGAGCTGCATCTGAGTCAGGGCCATGACGTTCTCCATATGTCTGTCCGGGTGGGATTATCACATGGAGTGAAGCCGTTGAGCGCCCACAGCCTTAGGCTATTCAGACCGGTATGAGAGGACTGCCCAAGGGGCGCCATTACTCAAATTTGTTGAAAAATCCGTTAGCGATTGCTAACCTAGCTGTGAGGGCTCAATAAGAGCATTGCTGTTCGGTATCACGGTGTCTATTGACCGACAGTGCGGATTGCAGGGCGCACCACCCTGCGGTAGCGGCAACCATGCAACAACGGTTGGCTTGCGACCCCATCTTCAGGAATGGAGATTTGCTAAGTAAGCGCTGCGACTACCAGCCCTCCCACTGATCTCAAAAAGGCGTCCAGAAATGGGCGCCTTTTTTCATTGTACGTTACAGATAACCTTGCCGACCTCTGTTCCATGCCCACGGCGGCTGAGTCGATAAGCCGTAACGACTGAGTAGAAATCGAAATCTCCCCCCTCCGTTAGAATTGGCTCCAGAATCACGTAGCCTTTCGAACTGCGCAGCACGGCAACTCTGTAGCCATTTTTTGTCTGATGGAACTCACAGTAAATTGGGGCACGATGGATGATCACCGATGCAACATAGGCCGCCACATCATGCACTGTTTTGCATCCCCACCTGGGCAACTCATGGCCATGCTCATCCCAAATGTGATTAATCCCATACCCTTTATTGGGGCCGAAATGCTTGCCAGCGCGAAGATAGATATGGCCTGCCGGTAGCACAATATTGGGGCGTTGCATTCTAGGCACAAACCCAAAGCTCTGATGCCCCGTCGCTGGATGTGCAACACAATCGTCTTGATGCAGATTTGCCGTATAGACAGGCGAGAGAATTGGTGTATGGGTTTTTGGCACGACGACATTCCCAAGAAGTGACACTATTGTGCCACGTCTTTTTGCGAACGGGTGTCTCGCCCAAGCAATGAGGGGCAGATTCTACAAAGGGCAGCGAGGCATGCCCTCCCTGGTCTCAATCGAGGCTGCTTTTGATCTGATCGAAGAAATTGGCATTGAGCTCACCTGTACATGAGATGGCTGGTAAGTCGCTGCAATGCTTTATCGGCACGTTCTGGATTCTCACCGCAGTGAGCCTGGCGCTCCGAAAGAGGGCTTATGAGCTCATGTCCAAGTCGGGAAGGCTGTGATGATTCTGTAATGACTGAAATTCAAATCATTAAGCTCGAAAATGACTGACAATGACTGGAAAGGCAGACATTGCAGTGTTGCCCCTACTGAGCCGTGCGAGCGAGTTTTATGTAATGCGGCCAGGCTGATCTGAATGGTTTTATTCAGCGCTGACCGCACATATAACTCATTGAATCAAAAGCAGTTGTGCGCTTGGTGCATAATAGCGATTGCGCTCGCATCACTTAATGCTTTGCGTGATGAAGGCTTCCAGCTGGTTCTTGGGAAGCGCCCCAATTTTAGTGCCCTGCAAGTTGCCGCCCTTGAAAATCATCAGTGCCGGAATGCCTCGAACACCCAGACTGGCTGGGGTTTCAGCGTTTTCATCGACATTGATCTTGGCGACAATAATGTCGTCACGACTAGCCGCCAGCTCATCCAGCAGTGGGGCAATCATTTTGCATGGGCCGCACCAGGGCGCCCAGAAGTCGACCAATACGGGCTTTTGGGATTCGATCACCAGCTCTTTGAACGTGGCATCGGTGACATTAATAACGTGTTCTGACATGGTATTTACTCGGTTGTAGCGCCGCAAAGCGGCGCTGTGTGGGTTCAGTATTACGAAGCCGCGTTGATCTTGGCAAGAATCTCGCGATGCAGGTCGGGATTGCTTTCAATCTGCGCCTTGGACACCTCAGCTCCACGACCAATAGTCGTCGTTCCGTACATGATCCAGGCATGCTTTTTCTCCAGAATGCCTTTGCTCAGCGCCTGATCAAACCAGTCACCGGCTTGACTCCCCGTGTTCGATGCACCGGCAGCTACAGAGAGCTCTGCCTTAATGACCGTTTCAGGATTTTGATTTAGCTGCGCCACCGATGCCGTCAGTCGCTGTGCATTGGCCGGGCTGCTCAGCAAATGCTCGGTTTCACTTTTCGCAGAAGGTTTTTCTTCGACTTCAGGCTTGTTGCGGTTAGGCAGCAGTTTGGCTCTGAGCGCGTTTTCAATGGCACTGGCAACGTGCAGGTTTTCCTTCAGGTAGGCCTTGGTGTTTGCCTTACCCTGGCCGATTTTAGAGCCTTGGTAGGCATACCAGGCGCCAGTTTTTTCGATCAGGCCATGAGTGACGCCCAGATCAATCAGTTCACCAAATTTGCAGATACCTTCGCCATACAGGATCTGGAATTCAGCTTCACGGAAGGGTGGCGCTACTTTGTTTTTGACGACCTTAACACGGGTTTCGCTGCCGATGACCTCTTCACCTTCTTTCACCGAACCGGTGCGGCGAATATCCATCCGAACAGAGGCGTAGAACTTCAGGGCATTACCACCGGTTGTGGTTTCCGGACTGCCGAACATCACGCCAATTTTCATGCGGATCTGGTTGATGAAGATCACCAGGCACTTGGATTCCTTGATATTACCGGTCAGTTTGCGCATGGCCTGGCTGAGTAGGCGGGCTTGGAGGCCAACATGAGAATCCCCCATTTCACCTTCGATTTCTGCTTTGGGCACCAGCGCCGCCACGGAGTCGACAATCAGAACATCGATAGCGCGCGAACGCACCAGCATGTCGGTGATTTCCAGCGCTTGCTCACCGGTATCAGGTTGGGAGACATACAGGTCATCGACGTTTACGCCCAGCTTGCCGGCGTATTCAGGGTCGAGCGCGTGCTCTGCATCGACAAACGCACAGGTCAGCCCTTGCTTTTGCGCCTGGGCAATGACCGATAGGGTCAGAGTGGTCTTGCCGGAGGATTCCGGCCCGTAGATCTCGACAATACGGCCACGGGGAAGGCCACCAATACCCAGGGCGATGTCGAGGTTCAGAGAACCAGTGGAAATGGATGGGATGGGCTCAATATTGCTATCTCCCATGCGCATGATGGCGCCCTTGCCAAACTGGCGTTCGATTTGTGCCAGTGCATTGGTCAAGGCTTGCTGCTTGTTACTCGAAGTCGTGGACATGACGGTCTCCTTTTAGAGGATTGCCATCCTACCAGTCGTTGCCGTTTTGTCAATATCCGCGTATAGGCAATTGACAAGTTGGCAATGCTCGCTATTATGTATCGAGTCAATTGAAGGAACCTGACCGTGAAGCACACCCCCGAGCATCTCGAAAAACTGAATGAACAAGCGATTCTGGCCAAAGTGGGTTGCCCAGACGCCAAGACCTGGCTGTTGGGCGCGCTTAAGCCCATGTGCGGCATGGTTGTTCGCAGAGCCAATAAGGGATGCGAGGAACTGACTGATGATCTTATGCAGGAAGCGGCCATCGGCATTTTGCAAGCAGCCAAGACCTTTGATCCTTCATTCGGCGTCAATTTCTTCAATCATGCACTGACTTCCGTGCATGCTGCTGTACGTACTTATTTGCGCCGTAATCGCCGCGCGATCCGCCTTCCGGAATCCAAAACCACGCTCAAGGCTTATCGCTTTGCTTGTGGCTTGACCCCCGAGCAACGCCAGGAAGTGCTTAAGGATGCCAAACCGGTTGCCAAGCAACTGGGCATTGCGGAAGACCACCTGCACATGGTGATTGGTTACATGCGCAGCCATGAGCTCTCGACGTCTGTTAGCGTGCATGCTCGCAGCGAAACGGATGATCAGTCGGTAACCCTCGAAGACATGCTGATAGAGGATCAGTCTCCCGAGGCGATTCTCGACGATATGCAACAGGAGCAACGCACCCTCCGTAGCGTTGGCCATTTGCTGGCGTGTTTGAACGAAAAAGAGCAGATTGTGGTTCGTCGCCGTATTCTGGTCGATGAGGCACACGAAGCACCGACCCTGGTTGAGCTGGGATCTGAAATTGGGGTCAGTGGTGAGCGTGTTCGCCAACTCGAAGGCATTGTCATGAAGAAGATGCGAGTCGCCAGCATGTCGATTGCCGCCTGAACCACCTTGCTTGACTCGTCCCCTTTCTCCTTATGCATAATGAAGGTCAAAGGGGATTTTTTTGCTAATAATTCATACAGCCCTTTAAGATGTCAGCGAGGAGCTGCCTATGACCATCATTAGCGATAAAGAATTTTTTGACCCAAATAAGCGGCTGCCTTTTCAATCTGACCTTGATACCCTTCTTAGCGATTGCGATCCTACTGAGGGCATTTATAAGGATATTATCCATATTCTTGAAAACAAGATTGATGAAGGAGGCATTCTTAAAATTTATGGCCATCCTTCCGCCGCAAATAGCTCACAAAACACTTATGCCTTTAAAATAAAGGATTTCATACGAAGACACATTGATAGATTAATAGTCAACCCCAGATGGAGGGATGGAATTTTCCGGGCAGCAACAGATCGGCAAGGCTATCTCTCTAATCTAATGTTTTCTTTTCACAGGTCGAATATTTGCAGAAATTCACATGGCGAACTCTATGCCGAAGACGATGTGCGTGGAATTATAAATTATGGGCGCTTTTTGTCATCCGCGCTCTGTCATGGTGACTATGAAGCTGTTTCACACATTCTTAAATTTAAATGCCGTGATATTACCATTAACAATAAGTATGACCTGTACTATCTTGCAATTAAGAATGATTTCGAAATTCATGAAAACATTTACAAAAAAGACGCAATTGGAAATGATCCAATAGACTATCTTACATCGTTGAAGTGGCGTCGGGGAAATTCATTAAACTACCTATTAGAGATGGATTATCGTGAAGATATCATACGGTCTTATGGCGATCTTTTATTTGAAGAGCTATTTTCAAAAGACTATGGAATCACTGAAGGGTTACCGCAGTCTTTGGTTTCAAAACTAGTAGCAAGCGGCGCTGATTGGTATGCTGGGCTCATGTATAACGTGCAACGACCTATCATGAGAATTGGTATTGCGATGCGTGAGAAAGATAATCTCAATGAGCTGAATGAACTTTTTAAGCATAAAGCTAAAAACCCCTCTCTGGTTAAGGCTATTTTTATTGCTCAACCGCTTGATATAAAAATTGCATTATGTAGAGAAAAGAGGCGGGCTTCTGATCTTTTTAAACTGACTGAAGATCCTGAGCTCTTACCTTACGTTTCTCCAGCGAAAAGGCGGTCATTTTTAGGCGCTGAGCTTGGCATGTAATTTAATGCCGCAGGTTTTATAATTTAGATTAAATCACATTAGAGGCAATATCATGAGTACAGCAGAACCGGGGCCTTTTTCACCTAAAAAGCACGTGTTATTACGTAGCGACTACGATGCCTTCCTTAACATGGAAGTACCTGACGAACAGATGTGCCAGGACATTTTGGCCATCGTTGAGCATGATCTTGATCATAGTGACTTTGAACGTTTATTTTGGGCACCCAATGAGCTTGCTGGAAAAACCTACAATTTGCGCAGAGCAGGCATGCCAACTGAATATCCGATGAGCGATTATTCCTCTCGAAATTCATTCATGATGTGGCTTAACTTTGGTATTGGCAATCTCATGAGCCATATGATGACAAATGAGAATTATCGAACAGCTATCATCAAGAATACCGTTTCGGGACATGATTTTCAAAGAGCGGTATTTACCCGCCTTGGAATAGACAACTTCTGTCGTGACAGTTCTGGAAAGTTATTTAGCAAAAAAGATCTTAAGTACTTCATTCGCTTCGCTGCTAATGCACGCGGCTACCTCGCCAGCGCGCTGATCCATGGCGATCAGGAAGCCCTGGAGATTGCAAAATCCTTCAAGGACAACGCCAACTTTCAAACTGTCCCTGACTTCATTCGGCTCGCGGGCGAGATGAAGTTTAAAATCCACCCCTCCATCCATGACGACAGCGCTCAGGCCCTGTCTCCAAGCATGTACCTGAGCAAGCTCATCAGCCTGTCTGGTCAGGAGTTCACTGACTTCATTAGCAACGATTTTCGTCGTGACTTGCTGATGCAGCACGGGGATCTGATTTTCGAGCATTTGTTCAAGGCTTCAGCAGGTCGTCATGATCCCGAGTTCGACCTGTTTATTAAGCAGCTGGTTGAGATGGGCGTTGACTGGTATGCCGGGCTGATCAATGCCATGGAATCACCAGTCAACCGCCTGGATGTGGCCAGCCGAACGCGCGAGCCGGTGCGTGAACTGTTCGATCTGTTCAAGCGTCGTGACGCGTCGCGCAAGGTCTCCAAGCTGATCCTTCTCGCTCAGCCTGAAAGCATCAAGACCCAGCTTTGCGATAAGCAGTCCTTTGCCAATCAGTTGTTCCTCTTTACGGGCGACCAGTCATTAATGCCGTACCTTTCAGAAAAGCAGAAGCGCGAAACCCTATCCAGCGGATTGGGACTGTGACTCATCAGCCTGACGGCGCTCAGGCGTGAGTCGCTTGATCTCCTGAATGCGGTAGGGCGCTTTCTCACGAAGACGCCCATACACCGAACGCGGACTGAAATGGACGCCGATAGCGCTGACCATCAGGAAATAGCTGGCTTCCAAGGCAAAGTAATCGGGGCCAAAGACTTCTTCTCGGGTGTCGATCCAGTATTTGGCCTGGTGCTGATTCAAGTAGGCGTAAATCGCCTGCCAGAGAGCAATGCCCGTCTTATCGCCTTCATCTGCACCTTGTGACATCACCTTGGTAAGCTGGAAGGCCTTACCATCGCGCAGACGTGTGGCCCATGACACCTGCTTATCGCTACCTACCAGGTTTGGTAGCCCGAGCGGGTAGTGGGGGGCGACGCTATTGCTGAACCAATCGGTGATCTTCTGCTTGCAGGCTTTGCACAGGCGCTGCCGCTCAAAATGCATAATCTGCTGTTTGTCATTCGTGCCTTTATAGCGGATCTCCTGATTCTCGGAGTGCCCGCAAACCCTGAGGACAGCCACAGTCATTTCGACGGCTGAGAACATGTCTTTCTCCAATAGCAATGCACGTAGTCACGGGGCCCCAGGCGCCAGCCCAAGCCCATTCTGATACGACGTATACTAGATGTGCGCAAGCCCGTTGTCAATTAAAGCCTTTTGCTTTCAAACGCCCGTTTGAACAAAGTTTGAAATTTTTTACAAAAGGGGGTTGCAATTCTTCGAGAGGTTGGTTTTAATAGAGACATCAACCGGAGAGATTCCAAATGAACGCACACATTACCATTCAACATTGCAACAAGCAGGCAAATAATTATTTTGCCAAGTGGAACGTGCGCGTCGTCTAAGTAAGTCAAATTCAGGCCTACTTAGCGAAAGCAGAGTAGGCCAAGCGGGAATCAAGCCCCGGAGCCTACAAAGCTCCGGGGTTTTTGTTTGTACATCATAAATTGGAGTTGTGGCAGAGAGGCCGAATGCACCGGACTGTAAATCCGGCTCGAAAGACGCCCTGGTTCGAATCCAGGCGACTCCACCAGTTTTAAGGCACGCGAGCTCTCGGCTTTAGTGTCAATAGGATAGTATTGCAATGTAAAAAATATTGAACATTGCTCAGGGTTTTGCAGTGATAGCTCAGTTGGTAGAGCGGTAGCCTGAAGAGCTACGCGTCGCAGGTTCGATTCCTGCTCGCTGCACCAGGTTGTACGGGTTGCGATTGTGATGGCATGCATGCGGGATTCCAAATCCTTGCGGACGGGGTTCGAATCCTCGGCGGCCCGCCAGATTTAGCGCAAAAGAGTGGCGCGAGAAGTTACATTCCGGGATAGCTCAGTTGGTAGAGCAGGTGGCTGTTAACCACCGGGTCGCAGGTTCGAGTCCTGCTTCCGGAGCCAGTTTGAATGAAGCGCAAAAGAGTGGCGCACTGTTAGGAATATGGGGTTGTAGCTCAATTGGTAGAGCACCCGGCTTTTAACCGGGTGGTTGAAGGGTTCGAGCCCCTCCGGCCCCACCAGACTGTTCCGGGATAGCTCAGCGGCAGAGCCGCCGACTGTTAATCGGCTGGTCACTGGTTCGATCCCAGTTCCCGGAGCCAAATTGAAGCATGGCGATGCTTGCAAGTAACTGGCAGACGCGAATTCTCCATCCGGGGTTTCGCCAGGGAGCCAAGACCCGACCCACTTCGCATGTGGCGCGGCCCGGCGTTAAGGGCAGAATTTGGGGGCTGTTCTTAATGGACAGCCAGGGCAAAAGCGAGGGCTTGGGGCGTTTTGCCAGATTTGCGGATGTAGCTCAGTGGGAGAGCAGCCGGGAGCCCCCGGTACGTTAAATCCCCCAGGGGATACTGACACTGGTTCGAATCCAGTCATCTGCACCGTGTTGAGGGGCCATAGCTCAGTTGGGAGAGCGCCTGCCTTGCAAGCAGGAGGTCGTGGGTTCGAACCCCATTGGCTCCACCAGGTTTGATGGTGTGTATAGCTCAGTTGGTTAGAGCGCCGGTTTGTGGCACCGGAGGTCGTGGGTTCGAACCCCACTACTCACCCCAGTTTGACCCGAAAGGGTAGTGGTTGATGTGCGTATGTAGCTCAGTTGGTAGAGCGCACCCCTGATAAGGGTGAGGTCGGTGGTTCAAGTCCTTCCGTACGCACCAGGTTGTTCCGGGATAGCTCAGCGGCAGAGCCGCCGACTGTTAATCGGCTGGTCACTGGTTCGATCCCAGTTCCCGGAGCCAAGTTGATGGGCGCAAAAGCGTGGCGCCAAAGGGTAATGGCAGGTGTAGCTCAGTTGGTCAGAGCGTCGGCGTGTCAGTCGAAGGACGGGGGTTCGAATCCCTCCACAGGCCCCATTTCAAGAGTTGTACGCGTAGGTAGCTCAGCGGTAGAGCCCCCGGCTGATAACCGGGAGGTCGAAGGTTCGATTCCTTCCCTACGCACCAGATTGTTCCGGGGTAGTTCAGCGGTAGAACTGGCGGACGTTTTCCCGCCGAGACGCAGGTTCGATTCCTGCTCCTGGAGCCAGATTCAAGCGCAAAAGAGTGGCGCCGTTAAAAGTTTTGGATGGGTAGTGCAAGTGGTCAAAGCCAGCGGACTGTAAATTCGCCGCGAAAGCTTCGAAGGTTCGAATCCTTCCCCATCCACCAGTTTGTTGCCTTCTAGCTCAATTGGTTAGAGCAGCGGCCTTTGAAGCCGTTGGTTCCAGGTTCGAATCCTGGGAGGGCTGCCAGACATTGGCTGATAAGTGCGGAGAGTTTCATGAGACGGGATGCAGTGTTTTACAAAGGGGTATGGCTGGATCCGAGCTCAACCGCTTACGCTCTGCTGCAAAGCAAGAAGCTCAAAGAGCTTGATGAATTAATGAAGGCTTGTGATCAAGCCAAAGCCAAGCTGGAAGGTAAATCCTCCAGCAAAGAGTAAACAGTTTGTAGCCTCGTAGCTCAGATGGAAGAGCGGCGGATTCTGACTCCGCAGGTCGTTGGTTCGAATCCAACCGGGGCCGCCAATTTTGGTAACACGCTGACGTGGTCGAGTGGTCTAAGGCCGGGGATTGCAAATCCTTTGTATCGTGAGTTCGAATCTCACCGTCAGCTCCAGTTTTTAGGTGGCTAGCTCAGCTGGATAGAGCAATCGGCTTTTAACCGATTGGTCGTGGGTTCGAATCCCACGCCACCTACCAGACACTCAGTTGTAAACTAGTAGATGACAACTGATATGAGGATAACGTGATGCGAGTACGTAAAGCGTTGAATGAAGCACGAAAGTCTGGCGCTACATCGGTGACCTTGCTGGTTGAAGATGTTGAGAGAAAGCTCAAATTGCTCCAGCAGCAAGATGAACTATTGGCCAAGTGCATGAGTAAATTGTCACCAGAGGATTACCAGGAGATTTTTGGCAATCTTTTTGATGACAAAAAAGAAAGCGGCAGTGATCCATCGCCGTAATAGTTTTGGGGCTGTAGCTCAGTTGGGAGAGCGCTTGCATGGCATGCAAGGGGTCGTCGGTTCGAACCCGGCCAGTTCCACCAGGTTAAATGCAAATGTAGCTCAGCGGTAGAGCTCCCGACCGATAATCGGGTGGTCGCTGGTTCAAATCCAGCCGTTTGCACCAGTTTTAGGGAATCGCGCGACACAGAAGTTAGCCAGGGCGCTGCCCGGCGATTAAGAGTTTTTGCATCGATAGCTCAGTTGGGAGAGCGGCTGCCTTACACGCAGTAGGTCATAGGTTCGATCCCTATTCGATGCACCAGAACTGCAAATGTAGCTTAGTTGGTAGAGCATCCGATTCATATTCGGAGGGTCGTAGGTTCGAATCCTGCCATTTGCACAGTTTTGGGGATGGATGCCCAGTGGACGCGGGCGCGGCAAAAATCATGGAGCCGTAGGCGTAAAAGCCAGTTGTGAATCCGTATCGGGGAATGTCTCAGAAGCACCTATACGACCTGAAACAGGTAATCATTCCTCCCAGCTGGGGCCCAACAAGCAAGGGAAGCGTCGTCTAAACCGATACAGAACTGGGATCTTCCCGGTAACAATGATCGCGGGTTCGACTCCCGTCATCCCCACCAGTTAAACGCCGTCATAGCTCAGTTGGTAGAGCGCACCCTTGGTAAGGGTGAGGCCACAGGTTCGAATCCTGTTGTCGGCACCATTCACATAATATTGACAAATTTTACAGTATGCTGCTTTCATTTCCTTCTGTCAAAATGAACAGATGTAATTGACGTCTTTCTTAGCTCCTGTACACTTACCAAAAATAATAATAAGAATTCAACTATGATTCATACCGTTATTCGGATGACTATCTTTGTCATCCTCTGCTGGCTCCTATTTGGCTGCGCTCATACGACATCTCCAAAGCCATTGACTGGTGACACAGCAACCAGCGCTCCACATGGATTCTTACAGATAGTCAATACTTCGAATCTTATGGCACTCCCCCCAATATTAAGCGTAAAGCTCCACTATCCAAAATTACCACTTCACGAAGTTGGTACATTCAGCGTCGAATCTGAACTCCAAACCGTTAAAAATATACTGGATCGGCATTTCATTTACGTAAGCGACCAACAAAATTACGGAAAAGCCGAAGATTGGCGAAAGCCCATCGATATGAAGATTGTTGGCAGCTCTATCTATGGTGATTGTGACGATTATGCTCTTTTGATCAAAGCCATGCTTAATGCCAGAGGTCTGCAATCTCGATTGGTTTTTGCTGAAAGCGAATATTCAAATGAATATCATGCTGTGAATGAAATTAATGGCTGGGTCATTGATAATCGATATTCGATGATTCTACCTGTACAGAGTACAGGCTACCGACCCCTATTTATTTCAAGCTTTGATCTATTACAACCGTGGTACATAGTCGCAGAAGATTAGCCATACAGATGAAATCGTTTGCCTAGGAAAGCCATCATGAACAAAAGGAGATCATGATGCTCGACAAAATACTGCTGCCCTATACCTGTTTTTCGCAAATGACGCGATTTGTTCAAGAAGAAGCCTTCAGCGCTTACGAAAAGCGGAGGGTTAGGTCTTAAGTCTTTCGCGGGAATGAGCCATTGGGTATTCCTAGGGTGGATATCTGGCGCCTCCTGTGATAGTGTTATGAAAAAATTGACAGGTGCCCCATGGCGAAGCTCTCACCCACCACCAAAACCATTCTGCTGGCAGCTTTGATCTCAGCCTTGGCTTCCGCTGCGCTGCACCTACACCGCGATAAGCCATTGCTCTTGCCTGGCACTGAGCCTGATTATCAGATGTACTGCTGGAACACGCCGGTTGGCGAAATAGGTCGTAAGCAAATACACTTGTTTTATGGTCTTATGGAAGCCTACCCGAGCCTAAGGGCAGAAATACAACCATTCTTGAATGGGCACTCGTTTACCCCCGAACAACGGCAGAAGCTCTGCGCCTTGGTTAAGCAGGAGCAGGTTGTCGACAACCTTGCACAACGTTCATAGTAAATATACCACGCATACCAGAGCTTTTCGATGACTTGTGGCCTAATGGAATCAACATGAACGCAGAAACTTCATTCTTCTTGGTTCGAGCTGAAGTTCAGACCTGTCCGTATCGTGGCGGATCCACACAAACCACTCAGGAAATTCGACTAGTGATTGCAATTGATGAAGCTGAGGCAGAAGCTAAGTTCAGAGCTCATTTCGATCAAGAAGCCGAGGCTGCCAGTTCACATTGCTTTATTTTTGAACGAATGGCAACCGCATTCCCCACCTGCAATCTTTGATTCAGGTGCGGGAGGTTCATCTTCAAGCTACCCGACCAATAGCCTAGTCATCTTAATGGGTCTAGGGTAGACTGTTGCAATTGTATTAATTGACAAATGGTATGCCTATGTTTACCCGGATATTATCCGCATCTTCACTTATGCTAGCGCTCTTGCTGAGCGACCTGGCATATGCGGATATTTCTATCGAAAAAAAGGCCGAACTGATTGCTGAAGTCATCAATTCGGCAAGCCAGAAAACCGATGAAGACATTACGCTGACGAAAGCGAGCAGCATCGACAATCAGGTTGTGATTGAGCTGGAGGCCAACAGGCCTGCTTTCAAAAAGATGTCTGACGACGACTTTCAAAAGCTCTCACCTGCCTTCAGCAAGGGCTTTGCCACGGCAGTGTGTGAGGACAAAAAGCAACGCGACTTCATCTCCGGTGGTGGCAAGATTCGCTATTCAATGAAAATTGCCTCAACAGCATGGGTTGTTGACACAGAAGTTAATCAGTGCGATTCCCCACCGCACTGATCCCAGCCGATTAAGCGGTTTTGGTTGGCAGAGATCCTTTGTTAATTGCTGTGCCGAATATCAGCATGAGCTTGATCAGTCCGGCTACAAAGCAGAACCCTTGCAGTGCCAAGATCGGGATGTTTTGATCTGCGATGAGTAGTGGTGCATAAAGCAGGTTGCCGCTCATCGACAGCAGCAGATAAGCAGGAAGCGCCCATACCGCCTGGCCCAACTGTGTAATGACAAAATACCCCAGCATAAACGCTAGCATCGCCAGCATGCCCAGAAGTCTGACCCACCAGTCGTGGCCAGACACCTCCGTCAACCCTGGAATGCCTAAGTAAAGTACCAGCAGGATAGATCCCGCTGCGACCATCAGCATCGTGCGCAACCCCACCTTGACTCTGTCATTCGAATACAGCGCTAAAAGCCCAGACAAAGCAATAAAGATCCAGAAGCCGTTTAGAACGTGAGTAACCAGTGTGTTGGCCAGATAGGTTGGAAAGCACAGGCTTATCCCGCCCAGCAAATTCAGCCATAGAAAGAGTTTGGGATAACGGCTGGCGTGGTTGCTCAGGGCTAAGATGTATGAGACGCTGATGAGCAAAGTACCCAAATAGCCTATCGAAATAAAAATTGAATCCATAGTCATTGTCTTATTTCCATTCTTTGGTGCATAATTTGGTTAATAAAATATTGACAAAGGCACGCCATGAACACTTTTATTCGCCGCATTACACTGGGCCTCCGGAAAGACCGCGAGGAGATGTCCTTGACAATTACCATGTATCTTAACATACTTTCGATGTTCCTGAAAAGATGCCTCAGTAATTTTGTGATGGGGGGCGTCGCCCTTTCAGTGCTCTACTGGCTTGCCTTTGTTGTTTTCAGCTTGTCACCCATGGATAACATTGGCAGCAAGCTTTGGCTTATTTATACCGACGAGTATCGTCTTTTGGCTGCAAAATTTGCCATTTTGACTGTATTTTCCGGTGCGCTTCTCTACCTAATCCGGGTTTATCAGGTTGGCAAGTTTATTGAGCACCGTTATATTGAGGAAGACATTTTATTCAGTGAAACACAAATGAGAAACCTTGAAAGAATGCTCAACGAAAAAGACAACAATAACCAGGAGTAGCTTTTAGTCAATCCTTTAGGGGTTGTTTTTTAAATCCGTTATGCAAAAATTGATAAAAACGTAGCGGATTTAAACATGCAAACTTATCTTTCGACATTGATTAACAGGCCAGACGCTCAAGTCAGTGAGCGCTTCAATGCCCTGTTGAATGTGCTCAGTGAGCATGCGCTCAAGGAGCTCTTTTCTTCGCAAATCCCAGCCCTTAGCGCCGGATCACCTTTGTTCAAGGGCCTGGCCGATAAATTGCTGGACGTCGTTCTCGCCCTGATTGAGCAGGGCAGAAATTCAGGTCACATCAGCAACGAAGTGTTCTCCCAGGTTCAGTCGCTTGATCAACTTGAGACGTATGCGGCCTCGGATAACTTCGCGCTATCATCCCGTGCCAGTGATTACCTCCAGGCTGTTCCACAAAATACCAAGGGCAAAGATGTCCGTCAGTCTACACATGGCTTTGTCTTTACGATCCTGAGTAAGGCGCTGAAAGCCATTCTGGTGGAAATTGATGATGGACGTAGGATCGATAAAGCGGTTCGTTCGTCACGCGAAGGTGATGTGCTTGCTGAAGGCCCTGGTTTTCAAGCGGTGGTTGGCAAGGGGTTCCGCAACCATGTGCGTTATGCAGATGGACGTTCATCGGTAGCCGTGATCCATGATATTCGCGAAGGTCATTTCCTGATGGTTGAGCGTTATGATCCCATTCAAGGCCTTTTCTTGTTGGAGTTCCCGCGCTGCAAAAGTGTACCCAGCGGGCAGCGCATGACCTCCTTGAACATGGAGTTGCGCGACCAAACCGGCTTGAGTTTACGAGACCTTGATTTGATTGGCGTGATCAGCCCAGAATCCATGATTCTTCAAGGGCAGTGCGAGGTCTACTACGGTAATTTTGATCTTGAAGAGAACCACCAGCCTTCCAGTAAGCTGGTGAGATCTCTCAAGCGGGTTACCGAGGATGGCATTTATCAGGCGGCCTATGAGGGTCGTATAGAATGTGGCATCACCTTATCTGCCGTGTCAATCTGGCATGCCTTTGAATCGGTACGAAAAAAACGCGTGGCCAACAGCAAGCGGGCTCGGACTCGTGCTGGCGACGAAGAGGAGGAGATTGAATAATCTATATTGACGGGGCTATCATGAGGTAAGGAGAACTTCATGAAGCCAAAATCCAATTCCGTCATGGCCACCGTTAAAGCCCGCCTGCTTGCTGAACGCGAGCTGGCGGGCGATTTGCTTGATGGCCGCCTTACCGCAGATGAGCTGTCACAGCAGTTAAAGTCACGCCGCTTGCTCACGTACAATGTGGTGCTCTACCTGATGGAGCAAGCGGGTGCCCAGGCGCAAATGAATACCAAGCTCGTGCTGCCGCTGCAAATCGATGGGATACAGCGATTAGGTGATATGTTGTCACACAGAGCCCTGCGTAATGACACGGCTCAGTACATTTACATGCAAGCCAAGGACGAGTACATGGTATGGCTGGCCAAAGCGCTATCGATCATCGCCGACCACAAGCCAGAGGCTATTCTCTACCTTCTCGATTTCAAGGCAACGCCTTATATGAAGCATCAACGTGCTGATGAGCGCATGACCTTCAGCATTGTTGAGACCCTACCGGATTCATGCAGAAGGAAGGTGGCTGAAGCAGCCAAAGAGAGGCGCAAGCTGACGACTCTGTTTACGAAGACACAATGGCAAGAGTGCAAAGACATCATGCATTCTTCCCGAGATAAGCGTACTGTATTAACGTTGGAAATGGGCCTTTAAGCGCCAGGAGGCTGTTATGTTGGACATCATCGGCGATATTCATGGCCATGCGGAACGCGCCGAAGCCCTTCTTAAAAAGCTGGGCTACCGGTTCACCAATGGGGCCTATCGTCACCCTGATCGTCAAGCGCTGTTTCTAGGCGATCTTGTGGATCGCGGGCCTCACCAGGTTGAAACCATCATGCTGGTAAGACGGATGGTGGATGCAGGATCTGGCTTTTCGATCATGGGCAACCATGAATACAACGCAGTTGCCTATGTCACCCCTAATCCGCACAAGCCAGGTCAGTTTTTGCGCGAAAATAATAAGCGCAATCGTCACCAGCATGCCGTATTTCTCGATCAGGTGGGCGAGGGGAGTGATCTTCACAAGGACATTATCAGTTGGTTCAAAACGTTGCCTGTGGCATTTGAGAATGAAGGCCTTCGTGCGATTCACGCGTGCTGGCACCATGACTATTTTGAGCAGATTCTTCCCCACCTCAATGACGACTGGAGCATCAAGGAAGAAACCTGGGTTGAAGCAAATCAGAAAAAATCAGCCCTCTATCCGGCTTTTGAAACCCTGTTGAAGGGCATGGAGATTGAGCTTCCGGATGGTTTGTCATACTTCGACAAGGATGGCATTGAGCGTAAAAAGACACGGACTCGCTGGTGGGATGAAACCGCCTTAACCTATGACAATCTGGCACTGGCGCCACGCGCCATCCGGGAACAGCTACCGGCGATCCCTGTTGAAGCGGATGCCCTTTGTCGCTACAGGAATGACAAGCCGATACTGGTGGGTCACTACTGGATGTCAGGTATACCATGTATACTACATCCGAAGGCTGCTTGTCTTGATTACAGCATTGGCAAAGGAACCCCCAGTAGCAAATTATGCGCTTACCGCTGGGATGGCGAAGATACCTTGCAGGATGATAAATTCGTCTGGGTTGATGGGCCAACCCCGAAAATTCAGATGGATGCAGAGCACGAATTGGGGCTTTAAAGCCCCATGTCTGCGTCTAGAATTTGACGCTTATGTTTGCCATCCAGGCATTCGACGTATTCCTTACCTAAAAAACCAAGATCCATCATGCTCTTCAGGTATTTTGAATCATCAGACTTGAGCTGGTAAATAGTTTCGGAGCTGAGTTGCTGTGCGATCCACAAGCTGATACCCGATACCATAAAGAAAGGATCACTGGAATCCTGTTTAAATTGCTTTAAGCACATTTCAGCAGGCCGTTCTGCTCTTGGTATTGGTTGACTGCTGTTATTTTCATAATAGAGCAATGCCGCCATAATTGCGATTTTATCTTCTTTACTCAGGTCATCAGGAAGAGCGTATTGACCTGATTGTTTTAACAAATCAAAGGCATCCGCAAACTTCGAGATTGATGGTATCTTGATGGCAATTTTTATGATTGCTTCTTTAAAACCTTGGTTAGCGTTTTCATTCTTCGCAACTACAGAATGAAAGATAACCTCATCCTCGCCGAAGCTACTGATTGGGGCTTGGAGCTTGATATCTCGATTCGCTAATTTCTCTGCGACATAACAAGAATTCGCATGCCCGGTAAAAATCCGCAACGCTGGATTTATACGGACATTAGCCTCGAATGCGGGGTGGTCAACCACATAATCCAAAAGCGACTTAAACTTATCATTCAGGTCGTCTTTGCACCAATCACCACTAATGACAGTTTTAACCAATGAGCTGTGGAAACCAGAAAACCAATTATATTCTTGATTTTTTATGACCGTTTCAGCAATTACTTCTGGGAATTGAGATATATTTTCCAACAGTAATTTATTCAATTGAATTGGGTCATTTCTTTCAATACTGGATTCGATTGAGTGCTTTAAGGAGTTTTGGTAATTGGGCAGCTCGCTTCGTCTGATTTCAAGAGAATCTAGAAGGTTATCGTCATACACGGGGTGATCAACATAATATGCCAGGATTTCCAGAAGGTCAGTAATGTGCTTCTGAGAGCGCATCACCATAGTGTCCTTTAGGGAAATCAACATAGTATTGATATATCGATCTACATTTCCACCATTGAGCATGGCGAGGGTTTTAACAGAGTTCTCAATGGCCTGGAGCTCAAAATCCTTATCCGCAGAAACATTGGCAGTTGTTGAAAACACCATTGCTACAATCTCAGAACGCGTCTGCGGGCCGGCGCCATTCCAAAGATCAAGGACAATAGGCGTCACTTTGCCATTTTCCCGTATCGCTCTTTTGTTTGTCAGAACGTTAATGAGCACATTGCGAACTCTTGCAGGCTGACTAATATCATCAAGAGTAAGAATAGCTTGAACAAAAGGCACGTTATCAGCCCGAAGCGCCATTTCCATTAGCCTTTCGACCAGTGCATCGCGCAACTCATTCGGCGTACTTGCCACCAAGCCCAAAATACCCGAGAAATCGTCCAATACCTTGCAGTTATGGAGCGTTAAATTCAGTGGCTTTAGAAGCGTATCGATCTGAGCTGTCATGTTGTTCTCCGTTTCCCCCATTGTGACTCATTCATTAATCAGCAAGCAACCGAAGCATTGATGATGACGGTCTGCTATGCAATACTGATCTAAATAGAGGATGGAATATGAACACTGCAATTGATCGATTTGAAGTAGCGCTTGGCGAAGAAGACGGCAACCTGTTTGCGGCCATTCTTTGGCCAGAGGCCATGGGTAAAGTCGCCTTTAAGGGTGAGGTGTTGCTCACTTTTGTAGAGAATGGTTTTGCGCTTCATGGCAGCGACGACCAGGAAGCCCTCAAGTTCACCAGCATCGACCCGCAGGTGGCGAAAGAAATGGCTGATCGGCATGTGGTCTTACTGCAAAAGGATGGCTTGAATTATCAGCAGTTCGAGGTTTCCAAGGTCAATTCCTTGGTCTGACCTTATGTGGAATGTCACGCAGTCTGAGCAGTATCAAATAGCCCTTAAGCGCGAGCTTGAAAAGTCGTGGCGACTTGTCACGAATAGATTGTCGGTGTTTTCTGATTTTTGCTACCAAAGAACGCAATTCATTCCAGATGGCATTCAGGTTAATGATCTGATGTCCTACTGGATGGACAAGCGATCAGGCCTTAAAGAACTGCGCGATTACATTGAAATAATGATGATCAGCGATAAGCCAGCCGAAAAGAAATTTGGTGAAGAGCTTTTAACGCTGTACATTCATCGAGTTTCTGCTGAAATGTCCGGTAAGCCTGAATGCTTTCTAGACTCCATCATTCGCCGTGAAAAACTACGCCAGTTCAGTGCAGAATCATTTCGTGACGCAGACTACGATTTTCTGAATACGTTGTTTGCTTGTTTTCCGGAAGTCATTTTCAACACCCCTGGAATCATGCAGCAGCACTGGCTGAATAAAGCCCTGTTGCCTGAGAACCTGGGTAAAACAGCGCTTGCGCTTGTAGCCGGCTACCAATCCTTTGCCGTCCTTCGGTCTCACTCATTGTTTGACGAGGCTGCTGATGTGCCGGTTGTTGATCGATTCAATAATGGCTTCAAAGAAGCCTTTGGCATGCACCCTTCCCGATTCGCCATGCAACTTCCTCAGCTGGATAAGGAATCTGCCAAATATCTGCTGCGCTACATCAAGAAGTCGCCCGCCCGGCAAACGAGTGATTACAACATCGTAGGCTCTGTTCGTTTCGGGTTTTCAGGCCGCTGCCTGGCCATTAAGGCTATGGGGCTCTCTGGATTTTTCAACAGCGCAAAATTTGTCAATGATATTACTCGTTACGCAGGCCCGGATGAACAAGAGCGCATACTCAGCGCCTATGTTAACCATGGACTTGCCCCCATCGATAGGCTTGGAAAATTGTTCAGGCATTCCGCTGTTTCCACCAGCATCATTAACAGATTTCTGCATGACGAAACGCCGGAGGATATTGCTCGCTTCCAATGCTTTATCAACGGATTCTCTGAAGAGGATAGGGCGAACATTCAAATCAGAACCCAATTCCCTGCCAAGTACCTGACAAGCCAGGCCAGCAAGCGTATGGTGCTCACTCAGGATCTTGGGTTGTGAGGCAAGCCATGGTTAGCGCAAGAGAGGTTGGTGATAACAGCGAGCTCTTTGATGAGATCCATGCCCTGTCTAACCTTAATCGGTTTGAGCAGTTATCTCGCGCACGCGATTGGTCAAAACGTTCGTGGGATAACGAGGATGCCAGCACCTTGGTCATTACCCTGGCTTCATTGCATCACTGGCCTTTACTCCCTCAGCTTTGGCACAACAAGGTGATTCGCAATACGTTGTGGCTGATCATCGATGAGATTGCTCGGTATGCCCTTCACAACAATGAAACTCAGTCTCTGGTTCATGCGCTACCGGCTGAGCTTCGCAAGGTAGAATGGGATCTTGCCCTTAATTTTGCCATCAAAGAACAGTCATCTGAACTGCTGCACATCTTCCTGGCCAAGAAGGCTAAACCCAGCTTTAAGATGATTGATGCACTTTCCAATCTCTACAATTTAAAGGGAGGGGAATTTTATAAAGAAGCCCTCTCCCTGTTGATTAGAAAAGTGCCGTGGCAGCAATGCCTGGGATTTCGTTCGTTTGATGATTGGCAGGATGTCATTAAACGAGGGCAGTATCATGACAACCCCTCACTCTTTGTTATCGCCTCTGCCATCATGAGCAGTAAAGATAAAATCAAGTTCTTGAGTGAAGCGGCCAATAACGAAAAGACCGCCAAGGTTGTTAAGCACATGTATTTACCTAAAAGTGCTTTGGCCAAAGCGAGTTCTTCAATCAAGAAACAATATTTAATGAAGGATTTGGATTTATGAGTATTACGGGTTCAGATTTCCGCCTGTCCAAGGGCGCTCAGCGTCGCTGGCAAGATTATCCGGAACTCGACAGCATAATCATTAAATCTTTTGATTACATGCTTAATGCCGTGGCCCGCGAAAAACACCTGGACATCAATCTTCTCCAGCAGTTGAATCATGCTGTCCTCAGCGATGCGTCTTCTAAATACTCAATCAGAGCATTGAGCAGCATTCTGAATAAACTCCACGCAGACTTGAAGGAATTTATAGCTTTTCTAGAGGTTAAGTTTAAAGTCGAAGATGGTTATGACTTTTTATCTGCCAGGATGGAGTGCGATTATTTTGACAAGATTAAGAGTTATGATCAAGTATTCTCTGCCATGCCGATTGAGCAAGTCGCTTATTTTTATCTCTCGGAACTTAAATCCGACATTTCCAAGAATAGCTTGAACTCTATCCAACAGTGTGTGCGATTACGATCATTTTCCAGTAATGAAAGAGAAAAGCTTTCTCATGATTTTTTTTACATCGTCAAAAGAGCGCCTGAAGTCTTCCATGATATCAATAAAAGTGAAGTAATAAAGAATACCTTGCTCAAAGATATTATTGTCGATGTATCTCTCGACGTAAACTTTGAGTTGACTGAAAATGAATCCAGTCTTTTCGCTCGAATTCTCGACATGTATTCAAAATCGTTGTCAGGCTCTTTTATTGAGAAAATAAATGAAACGGGCAACAAGACCGAGGGCGAAAAGAAAAGTTTCCTTCGGTTCATTATAAATGATCGCTTGGGTGTGGATTTAATAGACATCTCAGATTATATCTCTGAAATGGTCAGTGTCTCCCATAAGCCCTTAGGTGATCAGTACAGGTGGGTTCAGGAGATGGCCTGTTCGCACTTGTTGAGCAAAAACCGTGACTGGTCTTATTATTATTTCTCTCAGGCAGCTATTGTTTATAATACTTGCCAGGATCCGCGCGACGCCGTTAAGGCTTTTCTAAATGCTGCGGAAAGAGAATCCCTTTTAAATGAAAGCGATATTAAAGATTCTATTGCGCTTGAATACAAAGACCGCAATGAAGTAACTCTACTTTACCCGCTGCTGTGTAAGTTTATTTTTGAGCTTCCATTAATGAGTCGCGGCATGATTGGCTCAATGAAGGATACTCAGGCAAGAGCAATCCTTTACAGCATTGCCACTAAAACCGAGGATAAATTCTTCGAGGCTTACCTGAAGGCATACTCTAATGCCCTTAGTATTGCTCGTTTCGATAATCACCGCGAAAAAATTAACGATCTGTTTCAGATGGCAAAGGATCGCTTTGAATTGCCCATTGAAAAACTTTCACCGTCTAGCCGACGCATCGTTATTGAAAGCGAGCTATCCATCTAGAAAAAGAATTGGCCCGCGTTGCGGGCCATGGATCAAGGTTTCAGTTGATTACGGTAGTCGGCGCCATAGGACTGATCCCAATCCCGAGCAAGTCTTTCAGCCACTGCGGTAAAGTTATCGGCATGAAGACCCGCCATTAGCCCGTCTCGCTTAGCGACACTTTTCACATAGGTATCAAAGAGCGCTGTCAGTTGCGGAATGACTTTCGCGCTGTCCTGGTACTTTTCGATGATGTACATCGCCTGCTTATGGATGGGTCGCTCTGATGGAAACTCGGCGTCGCAGATTTCATAGACGGCATCTATCTGATCCGCCATGTCGTGGTCGCCAGGTCTAATTTTTGCTTCAATTTGATTGCGATTGGTTTGCATAAGTCACCTCTTTTTTAATAGTGTTTCATGAAACCTCTGTTATTTTCCAGTCACTATTGAAGCTATTAACGCAACAACAGCAATAATGGCGCTCAAAATCAGCCCCAATGCTGATGCATCGCTGTAGGCCACCGTATTCAACAGTAACGCTGGGCTACCGCAAAGGCCCTGCACTTCATACATGGCGGGCCACCACTCATGCAAAGGGAGGCTGTTTTGATAGAAGGTAAAGGGCGTGCATCCGGCGAACAGATAACCCTTTTCAATTAGACTCAACTGAATGGCCGAAACAACCCCTGCCGCCAAACCCAGTATGGCAATCACATTAACACTTCTGCCAAGCCACTTATTGAATAACCCCAGCAATGCGGAGAGTAAAGCAGCGCAAATTGCCGAGCTGATCCAGAAACGGATCTCAATGCATAAGGTACAGGGTTCATAGTCAAATACATGCTGACTAATATAAGCAAACAACAGCAGGGCAGAGCCCATGAATGCGATGAGCATGCTGACTTTGGTTGTGCTGAGGCGGTTGGCCTGGATAAACTGAAGCATGGGTACACCTATTGAGAATTTGTATGCTGAACAATAACCCCACGATCCAAGAATTTGCTGCTCATGCCTTGACGCTGTGCAAGAGTGATCGTAAGCCTGAAGACCTTGCTAGTTTACGGGAATTGTTCGTGATTGCCCAGCAAGCCGGCGTCAATTTATCTCGTAATAGCAAGCTTGCCCAATTGTATTTAAATTGTGACCCGATGATTTGGTTGGACTATGGTGGAAGCCTCTCCTGGCCAGTTCAAAAATCAAATGCCTGGCTTACCTTGCTCGATGATAATCCAGCAAAACTTCTTTTTACTAAGACGCATTGTCAATCTCGAACGATTGCAGCATTTGTTGCCGATGCGGATTATGTCGACTTACTACCGCCCTACGAGCAGTTGATATTTAAGCTAAAACGCTATATTGCCATTGATGACATCAACTCATTTAATTCTCCTGGTCGCTTTTCTGAAGAACTCAGTATGGCCTTAACGAATGCATGGTCAATAACCTTTGAGCAGGCTTCGGATGTTTTTAGTAGTAATCAATACCTTAGGCTCATTCAGGATTTTAGTAATTGCCATAGCAGTGAATATGTTTCTGCCCTTATCCTGTTTTTTAAGCAGCGTGGCGCGGATGACGTAATCACTGTCATGTATAACTCCGATGGTCGCTCAAGATGCTATGATTTTACTCATGCATTACTTCACGGCATTTCTAGAAACACCATTAATTCTTCTTCGGCGATAGATGTTCTTGAAAAACTCCAAGGCGGTTCTGGACGCTATCGTTTATCAGTTTTGGATGCGCTCACCCTTGGGCTAGGTCATTGGATTCACAGGGAGCGATCCTCTTTTACCTGCGATAATGCCGTTGATTTTATTCTTAAGGACTGGCCAAGCCAATTATTAGGGCCAATACAAAATGGCTCATCACCCGTTCCTTTCATGTTGTACACCTTGCTTATTGGGGAAAAGCTGAAATCTCCGGCTATTGCCTCGACATGCGAATTCAATCAGACTCTAGATGCCCTTAAAGAATATGTTGTTGATAATCACTATGGGGTACAGAGGGCAATTGCCCATATGACTCAATCGGGAAACATGCTTTTTTCCTTAACTTCGCTTACGACAATAGATGATCCTTTATTAAGCCTTTCTGCCTATAAAACAATTGCTGAAGAAATTGATAGTAGGCTGAATGGCCGTCGTAAGAGCTTTTATTTATTTGAGTCGATTGAAGAAACCAATGCTTATATTCAGCAATGGCCATCAGGGCTCATTAAAGAAATTGGCCTTAAAGTCAGTCAGTTTTTCTGGGAGAACGATCCGCGCCTACTCTTGGATCACATGCCCGGCATAGTCCCACTGTTTAAAGCCTGGGCTGATGCTGAACAATGGGATGACCAAAGACGCGTTAAATTTGCCACCACTTCGCGCTCCCAGCCCGTCCGCTTAGCTTTAATAAGGGGCCTTGAGATCAACTCTCAAGCGTTTAAATCGCTGCCGAATAAACTTCGGCGCGAACTTCTTTCTTCCGATTTAGATATTTAGGTGGCTCATGACGAACGATATTAAAGAAATTTCAAGCTTAGTAATTAAAGCGTGTAACTCAAATGAATCAATAGATTCACTAACTACATTGCTCGATGTTTTTAGGTTTGCCAAAGTCAATAACTTTGACTTATCAATTTATGAGCCATTCTGTGATCTATATTCAAAATTGTCCCCCAGGAGGATTTCGGAATTAGGTGGTTGCCTATCATGGCAGTTTTACAATGAAAGAACCAAATCCCTCATTTCTCGACTAGATATCAATCTTGCCGAGTATGATGTTTTGATAAGGCCCCGCAATCGCGATGACTTTAATAAAGCAGTTATTCCTACTCATGAGTTCCTCAATGCTTTAAGCCCAGCGGAGCAAAAGATTCTCTTGGTGAAATTGGCGATCAATATGAGGAAAGCCCACCACAAAAGATTGGAAGATGGCGCCTCGCCAACCTCAAGTTACGAAAGCGACTGGTTTCTCGATGTAGTTGAATGGGCGAGCAATAAAATTGATCAGCTGGCGTTAAACGAAGATCTCGAAAGCACTTTCGATTTAATTATTAGGAAGACACCTCCTTACAATTGCATTTTCCCACTTTATGAGGGCTTCCGCTGCAAACTAAATAGCTAACCAAACCTACTCATTTGTTACTATTCCCCAAAATAATAACAAAGAGCAATTATCATGCAGCATTTATCTATAGGCGAAGCCAGTACCTTATTAGG
>JACCDZ010605891.1_pt1 | contig 26706 bp, 25 predicted proteins | sample 7449551 | NCBI WGS metagenome assembly JACCDZ01 (sample SAMN15323452, study PRJNA562643) | freshwater metagenome | isolation source: river surface water | place: USA:Blue River Watershed | collected 2017-08-18 | reverse complement strand
GGGATCATAAAACCGCTGCAGCAATTGAAATACCGTGGTTTTACCCGCACCCGACGGCCCCACCAGCGCAATTTTTTCGCCGGGATTAATTTGCAAATTAAAATTTTCAAACACGGCCACATCGGGGCGCGAAGGATAAGAGAAGGTAATGCTGCGCATAGCAACAGCACCGACGGCTGGCACTGGCAACGCTTGTGGATTTTGCACTTGCGGCAAACTGGATGGCGTGGCCAATAATTCAACCAATCGCTCAGTCGCACCCGCTGCGCGCTGCACGTCGCCGATGACTTCTGAGATAGTGCCCATGGCACTCGCGACAATTACCGCGTAAAAAATAAATGCCGATAATTCACCGGCGCTAATTGCACCGCTCAACACATCGTGCCCACCAACCCACAAAATTAGCGCAATAGCACTAAACACTAAGGTAATCACCGCCGCAACTAATAACGCGCGCTGGCGTATGCGTTTAATGCCGGTGGAAAACGTAGCCTCTACCCTGGTATTAAATTCGTGCGCCGATTCAACCTCATGCCCGTAGGCTTGGACGGTGCGAATTTCGTGGATGACTTCATCGGTGTAGGCACCCACATTGGCGACTGAATCCTGGCTCGCACGCGCCAGGGTACGCACGCGGCGGCCAAACGCAATTATTGGCACCAATACAAAAGGAATCGCCAACAACACCAGCAAGGTGAGTTTCAAACTGGTAATTGCTAGCATCACCAAGCCGCCCAATAAAAGGAGCGCATTGCGCAATGCCATAGAAACACTGGAGCCAATGACAGTTTCTAGTTGAGTGGTGTCATTGGTGAGGCGTGAGAGCACATCGCCTGTGCGATTCTGCTCAAAAAATTCGGGCGATAAATGTAATAAATGGGCAAACACTCGGCGGCGTAAATCAGCAGTGATTCGCTCACCCAACCAGGACACCAGATAAAAGCGCGTATAGGTCGCCAGCGACATCACCAGAATCACCGCTAACATACCCAACAGCGCATAGTTGAGCCATTCAGCGCTACCAGCGACAAAACCTTTATCGATGACCTGACGCAACCCCTGACCAATTAACAATACCGACGCTGCAGCAACCACCAAAGCGACCAATGCAGCCAGTATCCGCAGACGATAGGGGCGCAGCAGATCAAACAAGATTTCGCGACGGGAGAGGGGATTTGTCATAGCAGTTCCTGACTACAGCGGAGTTTTCAGGAAGATTGGGCGGGCGATGACCAAAAACAAGCGCCATCAAGCAAGAGGTGATCTTTGTCAGGTCAGGGTCGCCCAAACAACAGGCAATAAAAAAGGCGAGACTGTAAGTCTCGCCTTTTTAGCTACCGCTAATCTCGTTAGAAATTAGATAGCAGTGATGTTTTCAGCTTGTGGGCCTTTTTGGCCTTGAGTCACAGTGAAGCTCACTTTTTGGCCTTCAGCCAGGGTTTTGAAGCCAGTGCCAGAAATTGCACTGAAGTGTGCAAATACATCTGGACCAGATTCTTGAGCAATAAAGCCGAAACCTTTAGCTTCGTTGAACCACTTAACGGTACCGGTAACAGTCTTGGACATGTTAATCATCCTATTTAAAACAGAAGTAATTGATACCCGCGAACGGGCAGTTTGTGCTGGAAATGTGGGAATTACTTATGAAACAGGACGAGGTACTTAATGGAACTTCGAAATGATGTGCATAAATATTAATCGTACTTTCAAGCGATGCCCAGTGTACACTCGCCAACTTCAAAGTCAATCGATACTTGCCTTACAGGCGCCTCAAACTACAAAATGGTTATAATGGCGTCAGTATTAATCCCATGGAGTCTGTTTATGTTCCTGTGCTGCACCCGTTTCCTTGCGTTACTGTGTCTACTTATTCCATTTCATACCAATGCCCAGGCCGGAGCCTTTACCCTGGAGGACTGGCCGAAGACGCAGGCTGACCTAAAACCCATGTACGTTAAAGCGATTATGGAGCAAGCGGGTGTGCACAAAGTCAGCTTTAAATTGCCGGTAGATTTTTATGTGTCCGAACTGGATAAATTTGCGGCCTTCGCCGCCGAAAAACAGTATCACCCTTATTTAAAAACCGCAGTCGCGCAAAACCTCGCCACTATCGCCACGATTAATTGCGATTGGAATAATGGCGTTGCTCCCTGGGAATTTGCGCAAAAATATCTGGGCGATAACCAATTAGAACTTCTTCAACCACTTTATGCAGATGCTATAACCAAATTAAAAAATAATTGCATCGATTAATGATTAACTCCAAGGTGAAGAATAGTATTTGATTCAAAACCGTATGAGGCATGGATGCCGATTCGAGCCTACATGGATGTATTCACGGCGTGTTTTGAATTAAATACTATTCTGCACTCGCACAAACAATCGCAAATCATCGAAATTTTGGTTGATTCCCTTTTACCCAGAGCGCTCGTTAATTAACTGACCACCGTCTAGTCTATAAGCTGAGTTAGTTAACGAGCCATTTCATGACCCGCGAATCCCACCCCTATTTAATTGTGCTGCTCGCCGCCGTAATTGCCATTACGCCCCTTGCTGTCGATATGTACCTGCCGGCCATGCCGGATATTGCCCACAGCCTCAACACCCATATTGGCAATGTGCAGCAATCGCTGAGTATTTTTCTCGCCGCCTATGCGAGCGGCATGTTGTTATTTGGGCCCTTGGCAGATCAACTCGGGCGGCGGCCGTTAGCGATTTTTGGTTTAACAGGATTTACCCTAAGTAGTATCGGTTTGGTATTCGCACACAACATCGAACTCTTCCTAACGCTGCGTACGACCCAGGCTTTTTGCGGTGCGGCTGCCACAGTGGTAGTGCCGGGACTCGTGCGGCATTTGTATCAGGAACACACTGCCAAAGGTATGTCGTACCTGTCCATGATGATGATGCTCGCTCCACTGCTTGCACCGAGTATTGGTAGCGGCATTTTGTGGTTTAGCGAATGGCGCAGTATTTTTATTGTGTTGGCGATTTATGGAGCCCTGATTTTTGCGCTCGTATGGAAATGGCTCCCGGAAATCAGTAAGCCCATTGCAGCGGACACGGAAAAACGCAACCGAAATTTTTTTAGCGGCTATAAAATTATTTTTTCCAACCCGCAAGCACGCCCTATGATCGCCAGCATGATGTTTGGATCGTTTGCATTTTTCTGCTTTATCACCGCGGTATCGTTTCTTTACATCAATTACTTCGGTGTTAGCGAGCAAGTATTTAGTTTGCTGTTTGGGTTGAATGTATTTTGTTTGATGGGCGCCAATTTTATCAACAGCCGGTTAGTCACACGCTACGGCCCCTTGCGTATGCTGCGCACAGGGTTAGCCATTGGGCTAGCGAGCGCGTTACTGTTATGTTTGGTCAATTATTGGCAATTGCCAATAGGTTACACAGTCGCCGCCGTCGCATTTTTGATGGGCTCGCTCACCCTGATGGGCACCAATGCCGATGCAATCCTGCTGATGAAATTTCCCCACAACAGCGGGTCGACCACCGCCGTTACCGGCACACTGCGCTTTGGCAGCGGCGCCTTTGCCGGGCCACTGCTCGCATTTTTCTATACCGGCACCGCCATGCCTTTTTCATTGCTGATGCTCGCGGGAGTGATGGGCGTATTAATTTGCCAAATCTGGTTTTGGTGGGCCAACAAAAGTGTGATTACAACTCATTAATGTTCCAGGCAGATAACCACGGCGGCGTGATAGGCCTTCCAATAAACCGGAATCACATAAGAGCGCATCTGCCGGGGCAAATGAATTTGGTTGGGCGCACCTTCTATCATCACTGGAACTGAAATCATAAATTCATGGCCAAACTGGCTACGCGCATTGCCGGAAATGGTATTGGCCACTTCGCCCACCAAATCAAAAATATGTTCGTTGCTAGTATCCAGCTCACCAATACTGAGCAATAGATGTTTCAGCAATATGCGCGGCGCGGTGAAATACACACAGCCGCGATAGGGGCCAGAAATTCCGATAATGCCCGTTACGTCATAGGCCGCTGGATTGTCGTTTTCCACCAGATAGGGCGTGCCTACTTTTACTTCCTTGTCGTTGGTGTGATGAAAATAGCGCACAACGCCGTCGATAAATACTTGCAAGGTTTCTTGAGACATTTTAACAATTAATCCTCGGTTAACTCAGTCAGCGCTTCCAGCAATTGTTCATCCGTAAAGGGTTTACACAAAAATCCACGCGCGCCTTTTTTCAAGGCTTCAATACCCGTGGCCTTATCAGACAGCGCGGAAATCACCAGAATACGCAAGCCTGGGTCCAGTGCCATTAATTGCTGGATGCAGGCAATGCCATCCATTTCCGGCATGGTTAAATCCATGGTCACTACTTGCGGACGAGTTTCCTTATAGAGTGCAACGGCTTGCATTCCATTCGCAGCCGCGGCCACCACCTGGAATTTATCTGAATCGTTACAGCGTTCTATTTTGCGGCGGATAATATTGGAATCATCCACAATCATTAGCGATAACATTAATTACTTCTCCAAAAATCCTTATAAAAATCAGGCCGCGATATCATTGCCGTTCGATGTATCTCCATTCGAAGACTTTGTTGAGGAAAAGTCGCATGTGGAGGAATCAGCGTTGGATTCGACTGCAATAATCGGCAGCGTTATCACAAAGCGACAGTGGCGACTGCGACGACTGGAAACCGTAATTTTTCCTCGATGCTCCAGTACATGGTTCATTACGGCTTCCATACCCACACCGCGGCCTGCGTCTTTAGAAACTTCCGGTGCGGTGCTAAATCCTTCGTGGAAAATTAATCCCAACAAATGCTTGTTAGTCCAGGATTCAATTTCATCCTCTGGCCATTTTCCGGAAGCAAAGGCTTTTTCGCGAATCGCGTCGTAGTCCAAGCCTGCACCGTCGTCCATTACCGTCAATTCCATTTCGGTATCGGAAATTTTCGCCAGGCGCAAATCAATCCGACCTTCCATCGGCTTTTCACAGAGTTCGCGATCGCTCGGCGTTTCTATGCCGTGCACTACAGAATTACGCAGTAATTGGATTACAATTTCTTTTAGCTGTTGTTCGTAGCCGGGTTCCAATTCCAACTCACTTAATCCACTCGCCACCAGTTTTACCAACTTGCCGTTGCGCGCCGCGATATTTTGTACGAACTCGTGCAAGTGATCCCAGGTACGGCCCGGGCGATTGCTAGCAACTGGGGTAGATACCGTTTTTGCTTTATTGCCACTTACAATGGCAAACTGACCCAATTTTTCTGTGAGGTGTTCCACTTGCTGGGTGTAACTGATTAAATTTTCCAGCTGTACGGTAAGGCCCAGATAATCGTTTCCGGTTAAATCCTGCTTATCGCGCAATTCTGCCAGGGTATCTTCCATTTTATGTGCCGCTGTTTCAAAGAATTCCAACTTGAGTGAAGCGGCTTCACCTTTGAAATTATGAATTTCGCGAAAAATATTTACGGCTTTATCACGCACAGCCTGATTGGTTTTTGCCGGTTGGCGCAAAACATTATTAATGCGGTTAAAGCAGTTAAAACTGTTGGCGATAAATTCGCGCAACAAACCCGGATGTGTATGTAGCAAGCTGGTGATCATTTCCAACTGCGACTCGTTGTGTTTGCGACTTTCGTTTAACGCGCGCTCCAGTTTCACCTGCTCAGTAATATCCAGCACGGTAACGAGGACGTGAGAAATTTCGGCAATGTCATCATCGTTTTTCTGATAGGCGCGTGCAAAACTGAATTGCAAATGCTTGGTCAGGAAGCCGCCACTTTGGTTGGCAATATTCACTTCCACATTGTTGAGCGGATTTAAATCGCCAATCAGCTTTTCCTTGATCTTTTGGTCAAACAACAGTTCGATAAAACCACGCGCGGTGTCGGCATCTTTCGCACTGACAATGTTTTCCAGCAGCGACTGGAAGGACTGACCACCAAATTGCTGCTTGCCCAACACGTCTGATAATTTTGCAGAATGTTGTTCACCGATAACCAGATCCTTGTCAATCAGGAACAGACCTTCGTTAACGGTTTCCAGAATTTCAGTCGTTTCCCGGCGCGCTTTTTCGATCACTTTATCGCTGTCGCGCAGCTGCCGCACAAAGTGCAACATAATAAACAGGAAGTTGATAATCGCGAGGCAAATACCCAGAGTTTGAATGGCGCGCAAGCGGGTCGCTTTAGACGCAGCCACCTGCTCCAAACTCACGGTGAGATCGTTCATGGAGGCGAGCATGGTAAGGTTGTGGGTGCGCGCCAATGCGACTGCCACTGCCAGCGCACTCGAATAATCTTCACCGCGAGCCAGGGTGTCCGCAAAAATTTCAATGGATTTTTTATAGGGCAACCACAACTGCAATGTGTTTTGCAGGGAATCTTTTCCCAGACGATTGCGGACGGGCTCCAGAGTGACTATGTCTTTGCCTGCACCGCGTGCTTGGCCGCCATTAATAAATCCACTCAGGGTTTCATCAAATAAACCCTTACTTAATTGCAATTCATCGAAGGCATTTTTGAATGCAATAGGATCATCTTTGGATGCATCCAACACCAGCAGGGTTTTCGCCATGCGCTGCGATAGCATCCGCTGGCGCCCGGCCAGGTTTACACCCACCGCATCGTCGGCAATTTCATAGGAAACGTAGAAGTTGAAAATTAATACCGATGCGTCGAGCAATAAAAACAATGCAACCGAGATAATTATGCCGCGGTATTTACCGAAATCGAAATTGAATAGTCCTGACATGTGTTCGCCCGTGATCATGAGTAGTGATTACCGCTGTGGTCGAGCGGCCGGGCGTTCCATATCTTCCTTAACGTTTGCCCTTAAGAACAGCTCCGTGAATTGTTAATTCACTTGTAGTGACCGGGCTTTAGCGAAACTTGTGCCAATCGCCATAAATTCGCGTTTGACATAGGAATTAAACCTGAAATAACGGCGTTTGATTATTTTTGGTGCGGGTAATTTTTTATCTGTGATAAAAAGGATATGTGAGTTGATGCGCCAAGGCATGCATATTGGTGCAAACTTTTGGCGCAGCGCACGAAATTAGTTCTTTTACCGCAAATTATTCTTCTTGTAACTGCATGGCCCAAAGTTTGGCGTAGTAGCCCTGCAGCGCGAGTAACTCATTGTGAGTCCCCTGTTCTATGACATGGCCATTTTCCATGACCACTATGCAATCCGCATCCACTACCGTGGACAAGCGATGAGCAATTACCAACGTGGTATGGCCACTGGACACTTCGCGCATCGCATCCAGTATCGCTGCTTCAGATTTTGAGTCCAACGCACTGGTCGCCTCATCGAAAATTAGAATACTTGCGCCTTTTAAAAGCACCCGCGCGATAGCGATGCGCTGCTTCTCGCCCCCGGAAACTTTTAAGCCGCGCTCACCCACCAGTGTTTGATCGCCGTTGGGCAGGCTATTAATAAATTGCTCCAGGTGGGCCATTTTAATTGCGCGATCGATTTCTTCATTCGTTGCCGAGGGATTGCTGTAGGCGATGTTCTCGCGAATGCTGGTGTTAAACAGAACCGTATCCTGTGGCACTATCGCGATCGCACGGCGCAACGAATCCAAGGTGACTGAGCGAATATCCTGACCATCGATAGAAATGTTCCCGCCATCAATATCGTAAAAGCGATAGAGCAAGCGCGAGAGGGTACTTTTCCCGGCGCCAGATGAGCCGACAATGGCCAATTTACTGCCAGCGGGAATATGCAGGTCCAGTTGTTGCAAAATCGGGCGCTCTTTGTGATAGCCAAAATCCACCTGCTGCCAACAAATTTCCCCGCGACTTACTTGCAGTGGCTTTGCGCCCGCTGCATCGCTAATCGCTGGAGTGCGCTTTAACAGCGCCAGCATATTTTCCAAATCAGTGAGCGAACGGCGAATTTCGCGATAGACAAAACCGAGGAAGTTGAGCGGAATAAACAGCTGGATCATATAGGCATTAATCATCGCCAAATCACCCAGGGTCATGGTTTTATCCAGCACACTCTGCGCCGCCATCCACATCATGGCCGTCATTGCCAGTGCGATAATCAGCGCTTGGCCCGAGTTGAGTGCGAGTAGCGACATGCGATTTTTTAATTTGGCGGACTCCCACTTTTCCAGAAATTTATCGTAGGTCTCGGCTTCGTAATTTTCGTTGTTGAAGTATTTTACCGTTTCGTAATTGAGTAATGAGTCTATTGCGCGGGTACTGGTGGAGGAGTCTGCCTGATTGGCTTCGCGTACAAACTTATTGCGCCACTCAGTGGTGTAGATGGTGAAGACGACATAAATCGCCACGGCGATCAGAGTGATTACGGCATACCAAATAGAAAAGGCCGCGGCAAAAATAATTGCCACCATGAGAATTTCAAACAGGGTGGGAACGATATTGAACATTAAAAAGCGCATTAAAAAACTGATGCCGTTGGTGCCACGCTCTATATCGCGGCTGATGCCCCCGGTGGCGCGATCCAAATGAAATGCCAATTCAAGCGAATGCAAATGTTTGAACACGCGCAAACCAATTTTGCGCATGGCGTGTTCGGTAACGCGGCTGAATAAGGCATCGCGCACTTCACCAAAAAATACACTCCCAAAACGCAGGGCGCCGTAAAACAAAATAAAAAATGCCGGTAGTGCAAGTTCTGGCGCGAGGCTGCGATCAACGCCATCGATAATATGTTTCAGTGCCCAGGGCATCACTAGCGTTGCGCCTTTGGCAGCAAGCAGTGCCAGCATCGCCAACAGCACCCGCCCTTTAAATTCCCATAAATAGGGCAGCAGGTAGTTCATGCTTTGGCGCAAATTGACCTTCGGGCTTTCTTCACGCACTTCATTGTTAGGATGAACCGATAGACCGGACGAGTGCATGCCGCGCATAAGGAGAGCCTGTTGATCAATGGGGAAATGAAAGGATAGCTGCTCGCCGGGGAGCAACCACCGAGATGGGCCCTGAAACGCAATTATCAATACGCGGTGCGTTTATTGGGAGAAAAAATCCCACATGACGTCATTGGCCGAGATCGCTTGCGAGGGAGGTTCATCGCCGCGCGGCTTGCTTCCGCCCGGCCAGGAGTGCCCACCCGTCTCGGTTACGCACAGCTGTACTTTCACCGCACCTGCACAGTGGGAATATTGCTCGCAATAGGCGCCCGGCTTTTCCAGCACTCGCCGTGGCTGGCTGCCGCACTGGTTTTGTTTTACCCATTTGGCGATGGTCGCCGGAACAGAAATGAAGTCGGTGACCTTGGACTCATCCCTGAATTTTTCCCCTGCGCCACCATTAAACAGTACGCGATCATCGTTCGCCGCGTGGATATGCAGAATTGAAACGGGTTTGCGCGGTGCGCAGCTGAGCGTATTGTCAGTGCCAGCCACGGCGGCAATTGCGGCAAAGGTATCGGCCATTTCACAGGCCAGGCGATAGGACATCATGCCGCCGTTGGACATCCCTGTTGCGTATATGCGCTGGCGATCAATCATTAACTCAGCAGATACTTTGCGCAACATGGCCCGCACGAATCCCACATCATCGCTATTTTTGTCGCGCGCATTGGCGCAGCAGGCGCCGGCATTCCAGGTGGCAAATTTGCCCGAGCGGAATTTGCTGTAACCATTGGGAAATACCACAACGAAACCTGCAGCATCGGATTTTGAAATCAAGCCGTAGTATTTATCCTGCGCCATATAATCGCTATCGCCCCCACCGCCATGAAAGGCCACGACCAAGGGTGTTGGCGTTGCCGGGTTATAAGCGCGTGGAACGTGGATTCGATAATGACGATTGACCCCATCATGCAGCAGGCTGCGCTCATAATCTCCGGGTTTGGTTATGGGCACATCTGGCTGTGCATCCGAACGGCGCTCTTTGATGCGTTCGCGGATCGTTTTATCCCCGCTAGTTGCCAATACCGGCAACGTCAGCAACAAACCGGATAGGAAGCAACCGATCACAAGACATAGAGTTCGCGACTTGTGCAGGGTAGATAAATTGGTCATCGCCGATGTCTCCTAAACGCTGTGGGAATTACCGGGGTATTTTTACCGCAGAATATTTCTGCTGCACAGCCCCGCAGTGCTACCATTAGCACTTTCAACTCTGCCCATTTATTCATGAAGATACCCAAGCGCCTGCAACCTCTGGTCGATGATGGTTTGATCGACGAGGTTTACTACCAACTGATGAGCGGCAAAGAGGCCCAGGTTTTTGTCGTTAGCGCCAATAACCAGGTGCGTTGCGCCAAGGTCTATAAAGAAGCGCATAAACGCAGCTTTAAGCAGGCAGCGCAATATCAGGAAGGGCGCACAGTGCGCAATTCACGCCGCGCGCGCGCCATGGCCAAGGGGACCAAATTTGGTCAAAAAGAAGCCGAGGAAGCCTGGTTAAATGCAGAAGTAGAAGCGCTCTATCGCCTCGCGCAAGCGGGGGTACGGGTACCCGAACCCTACTGGTTTTTGGAGGGTGTGCTGGTGATGGAGCTGGTCGTCGATGAAGACGGCGACCCGGCGCCGCGTCTGGATGATGTCGCCTTTGATGCAGACACCGCGCGCGATTATCACGGCCGCATGATGCAGGAAATTGTACGCATGCTCTGTGCTGGCCTGGTTCACGGCGATTTATCTGAATTTAATGTCTTGATCGATCACTCGGGCCCGGTCGTCATTGATTTACCCCAAGCCGTGAATGCAGCGGGCAACAACAACGCCAAAATGATGTTGCTGCGCGATGTGAATAATATGACCCAGTATTTCGGCCAGTACGCACCGGATTTATTAGTCACCCATTTTGGTGAAGAAATTTGGGATTTATTCGAGCACGGCAATTTACACCCCGCAGTAAAACTCACCGGACAATTTGCGCAAAGTAATGTGGATGCCGATATCGCCACCATGATGCGCATTATCGAACACGCCAAACTGGAAGAGGAAGACCGCAAAGAGCGCGAGCGTATGGCGCGCAACGGCGAGTTTTAAGTGCGAATAGCGGGCAACAAAATTAACGCACGCAACCCACCCAGGGGGCTGGTTTCCAGCGCCAATTTACCGCGACAATGTTCCACTATGTCGCGCACTATGCCCAAGCCCAACCCATGCCCCTGAATTTGCTCGTCAAGACGCGCGCCCCGCGTTAATACTTGCTCGCGCAATTCCGGCGCTATACCTGGACCGTCGTCATCAATCGTAATGACGTAATGCGCATGTTCCAACACAATGTTAATAGCAACTTTTTGGTGCGCCCATTTGCAGGCGTTATCTAACAAATTGCCCAATAACTCCAAAATATCTTCGCGATCCCACGGCAAGCGCATGCCAGGTTCAGCGCGCCACTCCAATTGCAAATTGCGCTGATGTATTTGCTGCAAGGTACTGCATAGATCCGGCAACTCTTTTGCGCAATCAAAATAGGCTCCGGGCAGAACCTCGCCTGCGAGTCGAGCGCGACCCAACTCACGGCTGATGCGCTCTTGCATACTTTGTAACTGCTGACGAAATTGATCGCGCAATTCAGGGTGAGCATTTAATTCGTGGCGGTTAGCAAGGCTGAATAAAATCGCCAGAGGTGTTTTTAACGCGTGCCCCAAATTGCCCAACGCATTGCGCGAACGACTGAGTGTGTCTTCGGTGTGATGCAATAAATGATTGATTTGCTCGACCAAAGGTTTTAGCTCATCGAGCGTTGGTTGATCGAGCAAGCTGCGCTGCCCCTGCTGCAACTGCGCGATTTGTACGCGCACCTTCTCCAAGGGCAGGAGCGCGCGCTGAACCAGATAACGCTGAACTAATACCAGCAGTATTAGCGCGATCATACCTATGCCGGCACTAATCCATTGCCAGCGATGGAAGCTCTGCAGAATCGGTGTGTAATCCTGTGCGGTAATAATCTGGATATTGTTACCGTAGCGGCGAAAGTCCGCGCGATACACCAATAGCTCTTCCGCTTCCGGGCCATCCACCAAACCGGCGTGCAAACCCCGGGTTTTCGGCAGAGGCAAGTGGTAATCCCACGAAGAGCGCGAGCGCCACTGTTGTTCGGGAAACACAACCACAAAATAGGCACCGGAATAGGGGCGTTTGTAACTGGCAGACAAACGCTGCTGATCCAACTCCACCCCATTAGCACCGCGTACCAGCGCCGCGAGCAGCGTTTCTGCTTCGTGGTGCAAATGCGTTTGCCAATAGCGCCTCAGCCCCTGATCAAGCAACCAGAAACTAATTTGTGCCAGCACCAGGCCAGTAATAATTAACAAACCAACCAGGCCAATACCCAGTCGCTGTTGAATAGAATTCATCGTGCGTTTAAACAAAAAATAATCTCGCGCTAGCACGTCCTTTTAACAACAGCATCCCTGGCCACCGGCCTAATTTTTTTGCAAGCGATAACCCTGCCCGCGCTTGGTTTCAATCAAGTCCTTACCCAGCTTGCGCCGCAAGTGATTAATGTGCACTTCAATCACGTTGGAGTCACGCTCAGTTTCACCATTGTAGAGGTGATCGTTTAATTGGGTTTTGGAAATAATTTTTCCTTCATGCAACATTAAATAGCGCAACAAACTAAATTCTGCTGCAGTCAATTCGATGTGTTCACTATCGTTTACTACACACTGCCGCGCTTCATCCAGTTGCAAACCGCCGGCATGAATTTGCGGTTGATTAACTTGTCCGTGTGCGCGACGTAGCAATGCTTGAATACGCAATTGCAGCTCTTCTGGATGAAAAGGTTTGGTAAGATAATCATCGGCGCCCGCCTTTAACCCTTCAATACGCTCAGCCCAGTGGTCGCGCGCGGTTAGAATTAATACCGGGCGATGCATTTGCGTTGCGCGCCATTCACGCAGAATTTCCAAACCGGATTTCCCCGGCAAGCCAACATCCAGCAGGATTAAATCGTAAGGTTCAACGGCACCTTGAATTAATGCATCGCGCCCATCAGCCAGCCAATCCACTGCGTAGCCCGCGCGTTTTAAATCGGCTGTCAATTCATCGGCCAGTGCCACATTGTCTTCGACGATTAGGATACGCACTAGTCATCCTCCTCGTCTTTTAAAATTTTGCCGGTGGACGCATCAATTTCCAGTTCGCGCACCAGGCCTTCACCCGTGGCGAGTTCCACCTCGTAGATATAAATATCGTCATCCTCTTCCAATTCCACTTCCAGTAGGCTCGCTTGCGGATGACGTTGTGCAATTAACGATAATACTTGTTCGAGCGGAATAATTCGGCCCTGCTCACGCAGACGCAGGGCTTCGTCTTGCGACAAATCGCGCGCGCTCACACTGCTGGTGAGCAACAACAGTAACAACACAACGCGAGCGACAGAATTCATAACAGTTCCGATGGATTAATCGTCTTGCCGGTTTTTCAGAATTTCACCAGTGGCAGCATCCAGCTCCATATCCCATTCCATACCCTGAGCATCGATCAGTTCTAATTGATAAACGTAACGGCCCCATTCTTTATCCAGCTCGGCCTCGTAAATAATCCCTTTGGGGTGCTGTGCCGACACAATCTTATTCAAGGTTTCAAAAGTGACGATGTTACCAGAGTCACGCAGCTTCTGGGCGTCATCCGCACTCAGGTCACGTGCCTGAGCCGTTAAACTCAGCAGGGTCAAACTGGCGGTGATCAATGTAATCAGTTTCATGTTAAAGCTCCTCATTCACAGTAAAAATTGGGGGGTTATAAATCCGCGTTAGCGATGTCGACCCACCAAGAATAAGGAGACTGGATTAAATGAAACTTAATTCGACCACAATTGCCAAGGTAGATTGACGCCCGGATACACCCTGTAGATACTGCTCACTTGGATCGGCACAGCCGGTTTTACGGAGAAATGTAGTTAATAACTGAATGGAGCGAATTATGTTCAGACGTGTATACCTTGGGATTCAACTCGGCATTTTGCTTTTTTGTACTATCACCAGCGGCGCTTACGCCACCGTCAACCTGAAAGACTACGGGGGCCTGCCAAATATGAGCATGGTCACGATTTCACCTAATGGCCAACTTCTCGCGTATCGCAATACCACAGAAAAGTTAGATGCATTAGTGGTTCTTTCACTGAGCGATAAAAAGGTGCTCTCAACAATTGATCTATCAAACATTGAGCCTGATGGAATATTTTTCATTAACGATGACCAAATTATTTTTCGCGCATCTGAATACACGCGCGTAGCCGGCTTTCGCGGCAAGTTTGATTTGAGCACCGCATTTGTACACAGCATTAAAGACAAGAAAACCCGTCAACTGCTAATTCCCGGCGAGAAAATTCTTGCGGGGCAAACAGGTCTTGGCGGAATTGTTGGAATTACTCCCGATGGTAACTACGCGCTAATGCCAGCGTTTACCCAGGTTGACAACCATTTCCCCACACCTAAATACGCACTTTATAAAGTTAATCTGAAAAAGAAAAATCTGCGCGTAGTCCACGCTGGTGATTATCAGGCCGTTGATTTTTTTGTTAATGCAGAAGGCGATGCCATAGCCCAGGAAGAATTTGATGAGCGAAATATCGAGCACCGCATCCTTAGTTTGCAAAATAATAAATGGGTGAAAATTTTCAGCGAAGAAACCAAAATTCGCAATCGTGCTTTTGTCGGCCTGACTCCCGATTACAAATCGCTAGTCATGCTGCTTACCGACGAGTCAAATCGCAAAAGCTACTACACCATGAGCCTTGCCGATGGCAGCATTAAGGGCCCATTACTCAGTAGGGACAATGCTGACATTGAAGGTGTAATTACCAATGTTAACCGTGTGGTCTTTGGTGTTCGCTACTCCGGTTTTACCCCCAGTTATCAGTTTTTTGATGAAAAGCTAAATCAACGGATGAAAGACGTGGTTGCGCAGTTTCCTGAACAATCAGTGTGGCTAATCCATTGGAGCCCGGATTGGAAGCACTGGGTAGTGAATGTAGAGGGCTCTGCTTACCCGGACGATTTTTTTCTATTTAGCGACAATGCCGAACCCAAGTTTCTCGCGTCAGGCCGTCCAAATATTTTACCGGAGCAACTTCACCCTATTGGCAAAGCAACTTATGTTGCCCGTGACGGCATGAAAATTCCGAGCTTGCTTACTATTCCGCGCGATAAAGTTTCGGCGATAAAAAATTTACCTACCATCATTTATCCACACGGTGGCCCCGCCAGTTATGACCGAATTGGTTTTAATCCCTTTGCACAGGCATTGGCAGCGCAGGGCTATTTGGTAATGCAACCACAATTTCGCGGCTCCACGGGTTTTGGTTACAACCATTACCAATCCGGCCTGGGAGAATGGGGCAAGAAAATGCAGGACGACATCACTGATGCCGTAAAATTTCTCACCTCCAAAGGTTATGCGGACCCTAAACGCATTTGCATTATGGGAGCCAGCTACGGCGGTTATGCAGCCCTCGCCGGTGGTGCATTTACGCCGGAATTGTATAAATGCGTGGTGTCGATTAACGGTTTGGGAGACTTGAACGACATGTATTCCTGGGACAAGTCGCAAGACGGTGCCAAGAGCGAATCCGCTGCCTATTGGGCGCTGCAATACGGCAAAGGCGATATTGATAAAAATAAGCTGGCGCAAGTATCGCCACTTAATTCCGCCGACAAGTTTGGTGCGCCGGCATTATTGATTCATTCAGAGAATGACAAAATAGTGCCGATTCGCCAATCGCAAGATATGGCTAAGGCACTGAAGAAAAACAACAAATCTGTTGAACTGATTGAATTGGAAGGGGACAACCACCACCTCACAGAGGGCCCAACTCGCCAGCAAGCCCTTGAGGCCAGCATCAAATTTATTAATGCTCATCTGCAATAAATTCTGAACCTTCATGCACTATTGAATTGCATTTGTTATCACCCCTGAGCCGCACAGGCCAGGGGTTATTTTTTTCGCAACCAATTCACAAGCAGATTATTGCCAAGCTCGCCACACAATATTTGCCAACTTCAAACAATATGAGATTTACCACCTGGCGTTTATGTGCCAAAAGTAAGTGCTTTACGAAAATTTTCACAAAAACGCACAAAGTTTCACAACTCTGCAGCGCGTAGATTTTTATACTGGCCCGAATCTTCCATGGAACAGCCTGAATTTCCCAAGCTAGGTGGTATCTGCTTATGAACTCCGGAATCCGTATACCCGCTGCACCCCATTCCGCGTCCTACCATTTGCCGTTGGCGCGCGCGCTGCGCGTTATGCATTTTGTCGCCGATGATTCGCTACCGCTGCAAACTGCAGTGGCGCAATTGGTGCAAGCCGCAAAAACTGATACCCAACTGGATGCACTGTTGGTAGTAGATAGGAATGCAAACCTCCACAACGACAGCCACTGGCACAGCGAAGGTATTTCCTTCAAGCAACTCAGCAGTTGGTCCAGCATTGGCCGCAGTTACGAATTTTATCGGCTCTGCCGCGAGTACCAGCCAGATGCCGTATTTATTCACTCACTCAATACCACCAACTGGTGTCGCACTGCATGCGCGCGCGCCGGCGTTAAACATATTATTGCGGTCAATCAGAATGACGTAACCGCCATTCCCTATGGCATCGCCTTGGAGCAATTTGCTAAGGCCGATGAAGTGCCACTGGGCCTGCGTATTCCAGGCATTATTATGCCCAGTGGTTTTAGTGGCTCTTTTCATTTGCAATTAATTCGTGCACTGGCCTGCTTGCGTGAAAAGCGCTTGTACCCGCGCGTATTTCTCACTGGAACCGGTAAGCGTCGCGATCAACTCGCGGCGCAACAACTAGGCACTGCCTTGGGACTGGACAATCAAATTCGCATCGCCGAACACTGCAGCAATTTGCCGTTTTTATTGATGCATCATCAAATTGCGATTATTGGTAACCCCGAGCAGCATCAATTGCATATTGCGCAAGCAATGGCTGCCGGCTGCGCAACTATAGGCATTACCGACAATACCGCTAACGCTGGCTCGTTAATTCAGCAAGAGCGCGACGGATTATTACTGGCCAGCGATTCGCCCGAGAGGCTCGCCGAAAAACTTGAACGCTTGCTGCGCAATTCTGCGCAAGCACAGCAATTAGCACGCAAAGCGCGCTTGCGTGCACTGGAAGATTTTTCTTTATCGCGAATGCAAATGGCTTATCAACAAATTTACCAAAACCTTAGCGCGTCTTTTATGCCTCCCCATGTTGCGGCTTAATCGGCAAACATCAGGCGAGCACAAAGCTCGCCTGCGAAGGGCCGAGCCTTAAAGCATCTGACCACCGGAAATTTCAATGCGCTGCGCATTAACCCAGCGGTTGCTGTCAGAAAGTAATGACGCGATCGCCGGGCCTATATCGTCAGGCACACCGACACGCCCCAACGCTGTCATCGCGGCAATTTGCTGATTAAGTTGCTCATTGTCGCGCACCTTCCCACCACCAAAATCCGTTTCTATCGCGCCGGGCGCCACAACATTCACTGCAATACCGCGCGCACCCAATTCTTTCGCCTGATAACGAGTAAGCACTTCGATGGCCGCCTTCATCGCCGCGTAAGCAGAGTAGCCCGGGTAGGTGATGCGCGTTAAACCGGTGGATAAATTCACAATGCGCCCGCCGTCATTGATCAGCGGCAACAGCGCCTGGGTAAGGAAAAATGTTCCTTTCAAATGGATATTCATCAACAAATCAAACTGGGCTTCCGTAGTTTCTGCAAAGCTTGCGTGCACACCGATACCGGCATTGTTAACCAGAAAATCGAAGCGCTCGCGCTGCCATTGTTCGCCCAGTAATTGCTGCAGACGCTCCGCGAACCCGGCAAAGCTCGCGGCTTGCCCGACATCCAGTTGCAAGCTGGCGGCCTGTACACCCAAGGCTATCGCCTCTGCCACTACCGAGTCTGCCTCTTGTTGTTGACTGTGGTAGGTAAAAATAACATCCACGCCCTGTTTGGCTAAGGCCAACACGGTGTTTTTGCCTAAACCGCGGCTGCCGCCGGTAACTAATGCAATCTTGTTCATAGCTGCCTCGCTGAAGATGTTGGATATCTAGGGATCACGAAAATTTATTCAGTGAGGCCAGTCTATTACCGGGCATAAGTTAGATAAATCAGCAAAAAATGACTAGACTGTTCGTATATTACGAACAATGAGCGCAATACATGAACAGATTGGAAGCCATGCAAGTCTTTGTGCGTGTTGCGGAGTTGGCGAGTTTTACCCGCGCAGCCGAGAGCCTTGGGCTACCCAAAGCCAGTATTTCCACCCAGGTACAGCAACTTGAAAGCCTCTTGGGGACGCGGTTGTTACACCGAACCACACGCCGGGTACAACTCACGCTCGATGGCCAGATTTTTTACGAGCGCAGTAAAGATTTACTCGCCGACGTGGATGAACTGGAAGGACTGTTCCAACAGGGCGCCACTAACCTGACGGGGCGTTTGCGAATCGATATGCCCAGCGCCATGGCCAAGAACCGCATACTGCCACGTCTACCGGAATTTCTTGCACAGCATCCGCAACTGCAATTGGAAATCAGCAGCACCGACCGCCGTGTTGATTTAATTCGCGAAGGTTTTGATTGTGTAATCCGCGTGGGAAAATTAACTGATTCATCGCTGATTGCACGCCGCTTGGGCACGCTGGAATTATTAAACTATGCAAGTCCCGCCTACCTCGAACGTTTTGGTGTGCCCCAATCGCTGGACGATTTATCCCGTCATCATTTAGTGCACTACACACCCACACTGGGAGCGAAATCCGGGGGATTTGAATTTGTGCAAAACAATGAGCACAAAACAATTGCCATGCAGGGCAATATCACGGTGAATAATTCCGATGCTTATCAAGCAGCCTGCCTCGCCGGATTTGGCATCGCACAAATTCCACGCATTGGTGCGCAAGAATATGTTGCTCAGGGGCGGCTCGTTGAATTACTAACGAACCATCGCGCCGAGCCGATGCCGGTATCACTGCTCTACCCGAATCGACGCAACCTGGTGCGACGTGTACAAGTTTTTATGGATTGGGTGAGCGCACAAATGCGCGGTTATATCGATTGATACAAGAAGGTAGCGCAAAAAAACTCACGCACAAAACTTCACAATATTTATCCATAGGCTCTTTATACTCCGCCGCAATTCATAAGCCCTTTATCAGGCTCGATGTCAAACTTGTTTTGCAATGGGTAAACACTCATGAATGCCGGACTGTGCTCCACCAATTACTCAAGCCGATCACCCTGGCTCAGTATATTAATTCCGATTTATAACGTTGCGCCCTATTTACACGATTGCCTCCATTCAATTGCATCGCAAGCGTCAGCGACAATTGAAATCATTGCCCTGGATGATTGTTCGACCGACAATTCGCTGGAGATTTTGCGCACCTTTTGCGCTAGCTCACCAGTACCCATTCAAATCCTTCAGCACCCACACAATCGAGGCCTAAGTGCGGCGCGCAATACTCTGCTGGATAACGCGCGTGGTGAATATATTTGGTTTATCGATTCCGATGATATGCTGGCTCCCGAAGCGATTCATTCACTACAAACATTAATTCACACCTATCCTGCTGATCTGATCCTCTGTGATTACAGTGTTTTGCACAGCGCGGAACGACTCAAACACCGGTTGCGCGATGAAAGCCATATTCACACTTTTCCCAAATCCGACACGACACTGATGACGGACCCCATCAAGTTATTTGAGGGAATTTTTCAAAAGCGCAAACTGCATATCTGGTCAAAAATTTCGCGTCGCTCACTGTGGAGCACCGATTTGCGTTTTCCAGAAGGGAGGGTAATGGAGGATATCGTCGTTACACCACGACTCTGCCTGCGCGTAAAAAATTATGTCCATGCCAGCGAGCCCTGGGTTATCTATCGTCAGCGCGCTGGCAGCATACTGTCCACACCCAGCCAGAAAAAAATTGATGACATGGCAATCGCGTGCAGCGGCATTCTGGATTTATGGCTAAAAGAACATCCGCAATTAACTGAAGACGCACGTTTTCGCTTTGCGCACTTTTGTGTGCGCACCCATATTTTTGTGCGGCGCGAATCGCGCGAACTGGCACCTGCCCAGCGGGGCGATATAAATACCTATCGTCAACACTTTCATACTCATGTCCAGTGGAATAAAGCCAGAGTGTGTTGGGAATATATTCGGCGCGGATGGCTATGGAAATTGCGCCGTTTTCTAATGGATTACTAATCGCTAAATACGCCGTCCGATATACATGCCCGTAATTCGCCAAACGAGCAGATCTACAGCTACACTAATCATTCAGCCGTTAACTTTGAATGATTAGTACTTTATGACGATTTGCCCAAAATGTAATTACCAACGGCAAGCCCATGATGCGCAGCTGCACCCGGATATTTGTCCGCATTGTGGCATTGTGTACAGCAAATTTATTGCACGCCAACAGGAACAAACGCTGCAGGATAAAAATGAAATCCTTGATGAAGATACAAAAACACAAGCTGGAATCCGCCAGCAATTAATTGCCGCGTTCTTGCAGGTTCCGGAAAAAGCAAGCAAGGAAAATTTCTATGCACGCTTGGGGTTGCTTATCGCCTTCGGCGTTTGGGGGTTTTATTTCATCAGTGCTGGAGTGGATTGGGAAAAAATCGGCAGCTCCTTTATGCACAATATCAACCTGCCATTTCACGAGTTCGGCCACTTGTTATTTATACCCCTGGGCGAATTTATGATGATCCTCGGTGGCAGTTTATTTCAAGTGTTGTTACCACTCCTGTTGACCTTGGTGTTTGTGTTCAAACAAAAAGATACTTTCGCCGGCAGCATTACTCTTTGGTGGTGCGGACAAAGTTTTATCGATGTTTCACCCTATATCGCCGACGCTCAATATCGCTCGCTGCCTTTAGTCGGTGGCGGCGGTGAAGAGTCCCACGACTGGGGCAATTTGTTAACCATGCTCGATGCACTTGAACACGCACCGGCTGTGGCGAACGCGAGTTTTGCCTTTGGATCTTTCATTATTCTTGTCGCGCTAGCATGGGGAGGATGGATTTTAAAATTACAACGACAACGTCTGGTTCCTTTTTACGATCATATTTGAATGCAACATAACCATTCTTCTCTAATAATCAGAAAAGATAAATTTGATTTCTATTCCGGCTTACAAGTTGATCAACAAGATGGACAGGTGGGGTTCGCTCCTCAGCCTGCGAGGTCATCCACAACCAACTCAAGCCTCATATTCCGCTTCACGTAATACCGCGAGAAACTCTTCGCCGAAGCGCTTTAACTTGCTCTCGCCCACGCCGGTAATGGTGCGCAGCTGTTCCGGGGTAAGCGGGCGGAATTCCAGCATTTCGCGCAATGTCGCATCGTGAAAAATAACGTAGGGCGGAACTCCTTGTTCTTCAGCCAGGCGTTTGCGGCAGGCGCGTAACGCATTCCATAGCGATTGATCCTGCGTATCTATAGCGTGCGATAAATTCGCGCGGCGCGGTGAGCTGACGGCCAGTTTTAGGTCGCGACGCAGATGGATTTTTTCCTCGCCGCGCAAATAGGGTCGACAACTTTCATTCAACACCAGCCCACCAAACCCATCGCTATTGACATCCAGCAGGCCGCGCGCCACCAACTGGCGAATAATGGATTTCCATTCATCCACACTGAATTGCTTGCCAATGCCGTAGGTGGACAAGGTGTGATGATTAAACGAAAGTATTTTTTCATTGTTGCTGCCGCGCAGCACATCAATCACATGACCAGCACCAAAGCGCTGGCCGGTGCGATACACACAAGACAGCGCCATTTGCACAGCTTCGGTTGCTTCCCAGGTTTGCGGTGGCGTTAAACAGCAATCGCAGTTGCCACAGTTTTGCGCGAGATTATCGCCAAAGTAGCGCAATAAACTTTGCCGGCGACAAGAGGTAATTTCACACAAGCCGAGCATCGCATTGAGCCGCTGCTGTTCGTTGCGTTTAAATTCTTCGCTGCCTTCGCTTTGCGCCATCATTTGGCGCAACTTGACGACATCTTCCAAGCCGTAAAGTAACAAGGTGGTTGCTGCTTCGCCATCGCGCCCGGCGCGACCGGTTTCCTGGTAATAGGCTTCAATGCTTTTGGGCAAATCCAGATGCGCAACAAAGCGCACATCGGGTTTATCGATACCCATACCAAAGGCGATAGTCGCCACCATAATGATGTTGTCCTCGCGCAAAAACCGCTCTTGATGCTGCTGCCGCGTTTGCGCTGCAAGGCCCGCATGATATGGCAGTGCCGTAAAACCTTCGCTGCACAACCACTCGGCAATTTGCTCAACTTTATTGCGCGATAAGCAATACACAATGCCCGAGTTGCCCGCTTGCTCTTCACGCAAAAACCGCATCAATTGGATTTTAGGATTATTTTTCTGCGCGATGCGGTATTGAATGTTGGGGCGATCAAAGCCGCTAATAAATTGTTGCGCATTGTGCAATTGTAAACGCGCGACAATTTCATCGCGTGTGCGCAAGTCCGCAGTGGCCGTTAAGGCAATGCGTGGCACCTGCGGAAATTCGCGGTGCAGTAATTCCAGTTTTAAATAATCGGAGCGAAAGTCATGCCCCCATTGCGACACGCAGTGAGCTTCATCAATGGCGAACAGGGAAATTTTTAACGAGTGCAACAGCTCCAGGGTGCGCGGCTGAATCAAACGCTCGGGTGCGATATAAAGTAAATCGAGTTCACCGCGCTGCAACGCCGCTTCCGTTTGCCACCACTCCTGTGACGACAATGTCGAATTTAAAAAGCCCGCCTTCACGCCTAGTTCGCGCAGCGCACTTACCTGGTCTTGCATAAGTGCAATCAACGGCGAAATCACAATACCCACACCCTCGCGCACCAAGGCTGGAATTTGGTAGCACAGGGACTTACCCCCGCCGGTGGGCATCAGCACCAGCACATCCTCGCCACTAATCAGCGCATCAATCACCGCCGCTTGCGGGCCGCGGAATTCGCGATAGCCGAAGATGGAATTTAAAATTTTGAGCGCTTCACTCATGGTTTACACTCCACCGTTTAAGCACGTAACGGAAGGGTGATGGGCAGAACTGCCGAGGAAGCACGCATTATGGGAAGTTTGCATCGATAACCTGTGTACGGGCTGATGAATACGTTCATCAAAACCGCAATTTTTCAGCAAAATGATGAATATATCCATCATTTTGTTGGATTTCGAATGCGCAAAGCCAGCTGCCCTGACTGGATGCATGAAGCGGGTTAGGGGCTAAACAAAAAAGAAAGGTGCGGCCTGAAAATTCAAAAGCCGCACCTGGGAGACCTGAAAGAGGGTTGGCTAGTCTTTCAGGGTTTTACGCAAAAAGGCGATTATGTCGTTTACCGGCTCTACGGCATCTTTATCAAAACAACTATTAGCCCAGTTACAGCCGTTATCCAAATACGCGTGGTTTTTACCGGGGTAGACTTTGTATTCCACCGGTTGTTTGCCCGCCGTTAACAAATCCACATAGGCCTGCGCCGCTTCTGGCGGTGTGGTTTTATCCAAGCTGCCTACATGGACAAACTGGGGAGGCAGTTTGTATTCACTGGACACCGGCACCCAATAGATGGGCGATACGGCTTTGTAGTAATCCGCATTGTTTTTGGTGGTGATCTTGTTACCGAACATTCCGCGTGCTTCAGCATTGGCGAATTTCCAGAACATATTTTTCGGCGTTTCAAAATCGCCTTGCGCTGTTTTGTACAAATCAAACGCCCCGTAACTCACCACCGCCGCCTGCACTTTTAAACCGTCTTCTTGCGCAACCTGCTCAGCGGTTTTTCCCGCGGGTAAATAGCTGGGTTTAAAACCGAGACTGGGGCCGGCAAAACCATCACTTTCCAATTGGCGGCCGCGTGTAAGGATCATGGTGGTAAGGTGCCCGCCCGCGCTGTCACCGGTTATGGCCACACGTGTTGGGTCGCCCCGGTATTCGGCGATATGGTCTTTCACCCACAGCAAACCGCCAAAAACATCTTCAATAATTTGATTTATGGCCACTGTATTGTCTTGATCAGCCAGCAAGCGGTAATTCATATTGGCCACCACCATATCGCCATCGCGCGCGATTTTGTTGGCCAGGTCATGCATGATCGAATTGTTATTCAGCAACCAACCGCCGCCGTGGTAAATCACCAACACCGGGTAAGATTTTTTACCGGTTTGCGGAACGTAAATATCGAGCGTAAGCGGGAAATTATCCGGCTTGGCAAATTCAATCGCTTTATGGATTTTTACATCGGCGGCATTGGCAGTGACGCCAAGGATTGCCGTACAAAGAATGAAAAACAGTCGAAGGGAGCTGCGCATGATTACCTCTCACACTTATTTAGTTATTGAGCGGTAAGCATAGACAGGCAGGCGCGCGGGGAGAAGTGATAAGAGTCAACAGTTAAGCATCCTTGCTGTCACCTTTACCAATCTTGATGCTGGCGCTGCTGACGCTGGTCCAAACGCTGGTTGCGTCTGTCCAGTTCGCGATTTTGTTCATCGTAAAAGCGATTCATTTGATCCCGCTCGCGATTGAGGCGGTCGCGCTCACGATTCAAGTCATCGCGCTTTTGGTTAGCGATACGTGAAATTTCCTGATGATCGCTGTGGTGTTGATGCTGGCGATTTTGCCAGCGATCAATTTCCCGATTCTCTTCATCCAGGTCGCGCATCATCGCATCAAACTCGCGGTGACGCTGCTCGCGTTCGCGATTGAGTTGTTCGCGGTCGTACTGGATTTCCCGCCGGTCGTCATCCACCCAGTGGCGCTCGCGCGCTTGCGCAGGAACCACTTGTAAACAACTTATTACCAATAAACTGCCAAGCACCCATAGCGATTGTTTCATGATTATTCTCCGGTATTTTTCGCGCAGGCTAGGGCGCCGGGGCTGAATAGCAACTGAAAATTACGCTACCGGGAAAAGCGATTTACAAACTGTGAAAAACTCGACAAAACCGCGATTTTTAACCACAAGGTAAACAATCAAAACGAACAGCGGCATGCCAATCCATGCCGGGCGACATGAATTGGTTGCACCATTACACAGGCACTTACTCCGCGCCTGCGGTTGCAGGCTCTTTCGCAAACGCCAAAATATCGCCCGGTTGGCATTCCAGCACTTCACAAATTTTTTCCAGCGTATCAAAGCGAATTGCTTTGGCTTTGCCGGTTTTTAACACCGATAAATTTTGCGGTGTAATGTCCACCAACTCCGCCAGCGTATTCAGCCGCATTTTGCGCTGCGCCAACACCACATCCAAATTCACAATAATTGGCATACAACCTCCTCAGTGTTATCCGGCTGGCCCACTAAATAGTCAGCTCGGATTCTTCGTTAAGGTCACTGCCAATTTCCAGCGCCCAGAGCAGCACATACATCAACCCAAAAAACATCAGCGCAAAAATAAAACTCACATCCAGATTCACGTTCACACTCACGCCCGAACTTTGTTGAACCATCCACACCCAGCTGGCAACCATCACCACCAAATACAAACCGTAAATCACCAAGCCGCTAAACAGCGCTTTGCGCGCATGGTCGATGGCCGCTTTATTAAAAATATCGCCCTCGGAAAAATGCCGGATCAACTCGCGAAAGTGAAAAATAATTTTTATCGCCACAAACATAAACGCCGACAAAGCACCCACCAACAGCACCCGCTGCAACAGCGAAGGCTCCACATCCTTCATCTGCATATCGCCCACATTAATTTGCATCTTATTGCCAAACACCATCGCCGCCACCGCCAGCGGCCACACCACCCACAACACATAGCGCAAACCGCTCAGTGCCAGGTACAAATAACGGCTGAACTGTTTAATCCGTGCAATCCGCACATGCTGCTGAATATTCATAACTATCTCCTATCTCACTCCGTGGTTAATAACAGTTGGAGATTACATAATATCCACAAAACATCTATTTGCAACTATTTTTTATCGTTTATCGATAATTAAATAACGGTTAAGACGATAGAATAACCACTTCAAATACAAGCTTGCCTGGAATCCCGCAGATTTTCCTATGCCGTCCCCCTGATCAACGCCAACCATTAGTACTGGCGCCAACAACAAACCCGGCAAAAATTTTGTCGCCTCAAACATCAAAAAACCGACAATGTCTGACAAAACTCGCTTTGTAATGGGATGTATTTCACAAAACCCTTGGCTATAGTTGACACTCGCGCCACAGGATTTGGGATAGGAAATACAGATGAATAATGATTGGACGTTAGCCACTGCCCCCAAGGGGATTGCACATGGCTAATGATTGGCAAGAAGACGAGCTGCTGCTCACCTTGCATTTATACTGCCGCACCGACTTCGGCAAATTGCACAAAACCAACCCCGAGATTATCCATTTGGCCAGCATCATTGGCCGAACACCTTCGGCTGTTGCTATGAAAGCCTGCAACTTCGCGAGCTTAGATCCCGCGCTCACCCAAAAAGGGTTAACCGGCGCGAGCAAAGCAGATCGCAAGTTATGGGAGGAATTTATGAAAAATTCCACCAGCATTGCTGATCAAGCAGAAGCGCTGTACGAAACGCGCGTAATCAAGCCAAACCCATCCATACCCGACAACCAAATCAAAGAACCCAAAATTCCCACCGGCGAAACGGAAACCATTCGCGAAATAAAAACGCGCCGCGTACAAAGTTTTTTCCGCCGCAGCGTTTTGCAAAGCTACAACCACCGCTGCGCGATTTCAGGCTTAGCGGTTCCGCAACTCTTAATAGCAAGTCATATCATTCCC
>JACCDZ010046448.1_pt1 | contig 26724 bp, 22 predicted proteins | sample 7449551 | NCBI WGS metagenome assembly JACCDZ01 (sample SAMN15323452, study PRJNA562643) | freshwater metagenome | isolation source: river surface water | place: USA:Blue River Watershed | collected 2017-08-18 | reverse complement strand
CACTTCCGCGTCTCTGAGGGCGCGCTCAGCCTCGTCGACCGCAGCGACGGCCTTGTGCTTCGCTGCCGTCCACAAGGTCTCCTCAATTTGTTCGAAGTGATCGACGTCGAAATGCACGTTAACGTTGTCGGCTCGGAGTCGGCGCTGAGTCTGAGCCAGAGCATTCCGAATTCCGGCCATTGACGACGCCACGTGCGTTGCCACAGCTCCCGCAATCGACAAGTTGGCGACGGCGAGAGCGACGAGGTGAGCTTTGTAGATTCTCATAGAGATACGATCACGACGGTGGCTCTGGCTACCTATGTTTAGACCGATCCGTATAAGAACCGGATTTGCCAATTTTCGTCCGTATAACACGCCACTATGGTTCGTGAACGATACTCCATGCTCGTTGTCGTTTCAATGAGTTGCGACGGAGGGGCCATTTATCACGGGTTCTTATGCGGATCGGTGTAAGCCCCCCCTCTGGTAGCCGTCGGTCGTGTACTTCTGCTTAGGGTCATCTGCAGCCGGTCAGAACAGCGAGAAGACCCCTCACATATGGGCTTTTCAGACTGTTCTGGGGGAGTCTTCGACACCCCCATACCCCCAAAGAGCGCCCGCGCCCCAGCAAGCGCCGGCGCAGTGAGTCACGGACTCGGAGTAATCGGCACTGCTTCAGGCTTTCCAGTTACCCATCGTATCGAACCATCTTCAAACCCAGACATCCAGCCGTAGGTGCCTGATCCACCTATCCATTCCGTAAGACGGCAACAAACGCCGATGCGACGCAAGGCCTCTTGCCGAATGAGACTGTACATTTTTCTTTCCACGTCATTTGCCCTTCGGTCCAAGACGAATTCGTGCTTTTCCGTAGGCACCTTGACGCCTAAGGAGCAAAAGTATCGGTGCTCTTCAAACTCACGTGGCATGTTATCGAAATCCTTGCTGATGTACTTTGAGAGATAGCGAGCAAGCTTCACGGGCGAACTGCCGGGGCGAGGGCCTCTGACGTTCACTTGTCCCTGGCCATTCCCGACGATCTTGTACCAGCATCGTCGCAGGAGCCGAACATCCTGAAAGCCTTTCACTGCGAGATGAGGATGCAGCGCCCCGCGCTGTTGCCGTTCCAGGACCGCCACATAGGGCATAGAGCAACCCGATCGCGAGAGTGCCCGCCGTAGCCGCCCTAGATCGTGTAATACACGCTCCCGATCCTCCACGTTCGCTCGATAGGTCAAGGTCACGAGGTGGTCGGCTCCGATGGTCAGGCATTTCTTCCGAATCGTGCTTTTTGCCCGGCCTCGTGCCCGCGCTTCGTTCATTTTTCTGTTCCGCGATGCGCCTTTCTCTCCTCTCTTGCCTTGAATCGGGTCTAACCTTCCCCAAGACATTTCAACCCATTGTTTTCCAAAATCATGAATCGTGATGGACCAGACATTCCCTGCGGGAGGTAGTGTGATGTGAGGCCACGTGCGTTCGCCGAGAAATGTCCTCCTGTCAAGTTTAGGAGATGCCGCTGGCGCGGCTCCCCTGCGCGGGTGGCTTGCGCCACCCCGCGCACGGGCGTCCGGCTTTTGGTTACTGCCGTTTGAATCGAGCGGCTTATCTTGACAGGACACTTGGAACCTCCTAGCCTTAGGCTGACTAGCCGGTTAGTCAGTGAGGAACTCGTCATGGATGATCATATCGTTGTCGATCCAAACATCTGCAGCGGAAAGCCTACGGTTCGGGGCACCCGCATTATGGTGAAAAACATTCTCGGCATGGTGGCCGGTGGCTATACCATGGCTGGGATCATTGAGGCGTACCCCGAATTGACCAAGAACGATGTCACTGCCGCGCTTGAGTATGCCAGCCAGGTGATTGACGAAGAGAAAGTCATTCCGCGTGCCTGACCGCCTGACCATCCTTCTCGACCAAAATGTTCCCCAAGCCGTGGTTTCTTGGCTGAAGCTGTTGAAGCCGACGTGGGCCGTCTTCCACACAGGCGATGTAGGATTGTCCGGGAAGGCCGATGAAGAGGTCTTCGCCTGGGCGCAACAACAGAGCGCTGTCGTTGTGACCTTCGATGAAGACTTCGCCGATGGACGTTCCTTTCCAGCACAGCGGCACCATGGCATCGTGCGCCTTCGGGTTTGGCCGACAACGATTGAAGAAACCGAACAGGCCTTGGGTCGATTACTCACTGAGGTAACCGAAGCTGAACTCACCACGTCTCTCATCATCGTAGACCGCTCTCGAATTCGCGTGCGGACCCGACCTCAATAAGTTGCACGCCCCGCAAAAAGCGAGGCGTGCAGTGTAACCAAAAGTGTAACCGTCGAGACCGTTTTCGGCGGTTTTAGGCACCACATCACAGGACAAAGCACCGCCCACCTAACCCAATGGTGGATCAGGCTCTTCTGTGTGTTTTTGTGGTGTGGAATGAGGTAGGGAAATTACTTGGGGATCGCTTCGTAAACCGCAGGTCGGTGGTTCGATTCCACTCGCCGGCTCCATTCCATCGTGATCGGTTCCTTTGCCCGTCTGACGCCATTTCCCGCCTTTCGCTGCCAGCGATAGATTTCTCTGCCGTCTTGTTGGCACCCTGTGCTTGTGATACGCTCCGCTAAGGTTGCATGAGGCGATCCGAAGGCACGACGCATCACCTGCCCATATGAACATCATCCCTACCGCACTCTCATCGTCCCGCATGGGCCTCCGTGTTTTCATCCTCTTGTTGGTTTGGGTTGTGGTCGCCAGTCTTTCGTGGGCCGATCTGAGTGGTCTTCACGCAGAGACGAACGGCGCATTGGCCGACTTGCAACAGGCGACCGAGCCCGACCTGGACGAGCTACGGGACGATGGCACGACGATCCGGTTCGCAGCAGAAGGGTTCCCTGCGAGTCTCTCGCTCCAGGCCTCTCCACGGTTCTGTTTGTGCCCCTCTTCTCCGGGAGACGCACCGCTACCGACCCGCGTGCTCCTTTCCAAACTATCCATCTATCGATTGTAACGCGTCAGACACTGTTCCAAGAGACGTCCAGCAACGTGAACCTCGCGTGAGGCCTGGTGCTGGTTGCCTGATCCTTGCGTTGGGCGCTCGGATATTACCGGGGTGAGCACAGGGAAAAATTTATATGATCGAACGACTTGTCGAGGCGGCATTGGCGCAGCGCCTGATGGTGTGTTTTGCCGGCCTCGCCCTATTATTTGGCGGCCTCTACGCGTTTCATATTCTGGATGTGGTGGCCTACCCCGATCCTTCGCCTCCGATGATCGAGGTCATCACGCAGTATCCGGGCTGGTCCGGCGAACAGATGGAGCGGGCCATCACCCTGCCCATTGAGATCGCGCTCCAGGGCATGCCGGGGTTGACGGAAATTCGCTCGCTCTCCATTTTCGGATTGAGCGACGTCAAAGTGTATTTCGACTTCGGGACCGACTATTTCCGCGACCGGCAGGAAATTCTGAATCGCCTGCAACTCACCGTGTTACCGCAAAACGTGCAACCGACCATCTCTCCCTGGTCGGCCATCGCCGAAATCTTTCGCTACGAACTTACCGGCGACCGCGTGTCGCTCACCGATCTGAAGACCACTCAGGATTGGCAGATTCGCCGCGAGTTCAAGCGGGTACCCGGCGTGATCGATGTGAGCACCTACGGCGGAACGACCAAGGAGTACCACGTCGAGTTAGACCCGGGGCAGCTCATGAGTTACAACGTGACGCTCGATCAGGTCATGGACGGCCTCGCCAAGAGTAACACCGACGTGGGCGGCAACTATCTCTCGATGGGGGAGCAGAGTTTCAATATTCGCGGCATGGGCCTGATCAAGAAACTCGACGATATTTCCAACACCGTCGTGACGCAAAAGGAAGGGACGCCGGTCTTCGTCAGGAATCTCGGCAAGACGAGCATCGGGTCGCGCGTGCGTCTGGGCAAGGTCGGCATCGACGATCGGGACGATGTCGTGGAGGGCGTCGTGTTGCTTCAGCGAGGCGCCAAGGCCTTGCCGGTGTTGGACAAAGTCCACGAGAAAGTACAGGAGCTCAATGCCCGTAAGTTGCCGCAAGGCGTGGCGATCAAGACCTTTTATGACCGCACGGTGCTTATCCATACGACCATCGAAACCGTGATCGACATTCTCATCGCCGGGGTCATGCTGGTCTCGATCATTCTCTATGTGTTCCTCGGTCACTTCAGAACGGCGATGATCGTGGCGCTGACCGTGCCCGTGGCGCTGTTGTTCACGTTCGGGATGATGGTGCTCAGCGGGCAGTCGGCCAATCTGATTTCATTAGGGGCCGTCGATTTCGGCATCATCGTCGATTCGACGCTGATCATGGTCGAGAGCATTTTTTACCATCTTGCCCACAAGCCCTCGCCCGGGGTGACGGTGCCGATGCATGTCATGCGGGCGGCGCGCGAGGTCGGGCGTCCGATTTTCTTCGCCACGACCATCATCGTCATCGCGTTTCTGCCGCTGTTCACCATGACAGGGGTGCCGGGAAAAGTGTTCGCCCCGATGTCCCTGACCTACGGATTTGCGCTAAGCGGCGCACTGCTCATGGCCTTCACCCTGGCGCCGGCGCTCTGCTCTCTGCTGCTGACCGAACCGATCAAAGAGCATGACACGGCGGTGGTGGAATTCTTGAGCCGGCGGTATATGTCGCTGTTGAAGTGGGGCCTCACGCGCGAATGGTTGGTGATCGGCATTGCGATCATGACGTTGGTCCTGGCCATGGCGGCAGTGCCGTTCATCGGCGGGGAGTTCATGCCGGCGCTCGAAGAGGGCAATATCTGGATGCGCACCACCTTCCCGGTGGACATTTCGTTCGAACAGGCCGCCCGCCTCGTGACGGATATCCGCGCCATTTTCAGACAGTTTCCGGAGGTCATCAGTGCGGCTTCGCAACTGGGTCGCCCGGACGACGGCACAGATCCGACCAGTTTTTTTAATGCTGAATTTCTCGTCACACTCAAACCGTTCAAGGAGTGGCGGGCGGGCGTGCCGACGAAAAAGGCCCTGATCGATCAGATCGAGCAACGCCTGGCGGTCATTCCCGGGGTGACCTTTAACTTCTCGCAGGCGATTCAAGACAACGTGCAAGAGGCCATGTCTGGCGTGAAGGGCGAGAATGCCGTCAAGCTCTATGGCAGCGATCTGCCGACCCTGGAGCAGTTGGCGAAACAGATCGAACTGGTGATGAAGGATGTGCAGGGGGTCAAGGACCTGGGCGTCCTTCACCTGCTGGGGCAGCCCAACCTAGTGATCGAGGTCAATCGCGAGGAATGCGCGCGGTACGGCCTCAAGGTGGGGGATGTCAACGATGTGGTGCAGGCGGCGATCGGCGGCCAGGCCGTCACTCAGATCTACGAAGGCGAACGGTGGTTCGATCTCGTCGTACGGTTTCTCCCGGAGTTTCGGCGCGATATCGAGTCGATCGGCAATATCGTCGTCAGCACGCCAGACGGTGCGCGGATTCCGCTCAAGCAATTGGCGTCGATCACGGAACAGACCGGCGCCTTCATCGTGTATCGGGAGAATAACGAACGGTACATTCCCATCAAGTTCAGCGTCCGCGGCCGGGACCTGGAAGGGACGGTGCGGGAGGCACAGGATCGCATCGAGCGGCAGGTTCAGTTTCCGGCCGGCTACCGGATCGAATGGCATGGTGAATTCGATCAGTTGCAGGAGGAGAAAGCGCGTCTGGCCAAGATTGTGCCCATTACCCTGCTGATCATTCTGTTCCTGGTCTATCTCGTGCTGAACAATTTGCGCGATGCTTTCCTGGTCCTCGCAGCGGTGCCCTTTTCGCTGGTCGGCGGGGTGTTGGCCCTACTCGTTACCGGTACTCATTTCAGCATTTCAGCGGCGGTGGGATTCATTTCGCTCTTTGGCGTCGCCGTGCAGGGGGCGTTGATTCTGATCAGCCGGATGCAGGACATGTTGCGGGAAGGGCATGAGATCCGGGAAGCCATCATGAAAAGTGCGGAAGTGCGGATGCGCCCCGTGCTGATGACGTCATTGGCCGCCGCCATCGGGCTCCTGCCTGCGGCCATTGCCAGCGGTATCGGTGCGCAATCGCAGCAACCTCTTGCGAGGGTGGTGGTGGGGGGCATGTTGACCTCGGCCGCTCTCATCCTCCTGGTGTTGCCTGTGTTGTATCAATTGTTGCACCGCTATCGGAAACCAACCGCCCTGCCGGATCAACATAAGCCTCGCTGACAGCAAATGGTTCCAGGTCGATGTACCGGTTCTTCTTCAGGAAGGGCCGGCACATCACTGTCGGGATCAGTGGATCCGCTCAGTCCGCGCCACATACCGCAAGGGTCCGCCGGATCTGATTGCGTCGAAGGGGAAGCAGGTGACGAGTATCAATTCCTGCTTGTCGTGCCTCGTAGTAATGGCATCCCGCCGCGAATCCATAACCCGTAGCTCTATGACTCGATAGTTTCGGAGGATTCCATCGGTTCCAGTCAGGCCGACCTGATCGTTCAGTTGCAGTTCCTTCAAAAAACGAAAATGTGTGTCGCGGTGGCCGGTGAGGATCACTGTGCCCTCTTGCCCGGGAAGAGCGGTGGAGGTGACATGGCCCGGACCGAAGGCCAACGTTCGCCCATAGGCGCCGGCCAGAACAATCAGCTCCACGGGTGGCCGTTGCATATGAAGGCGCGCGACCGGCCAGGTGTCGGCCCAAGACCAGGGTTTCGGCATGACTTCTCCTGCCAATGCGCGGGTCCAGGCCCGCTGCAGGAGGAATTGCGCGAGCCCGGCCTTCGCATAGATCCATACCCCTTCGCCGAGCTGCCAGAGGCTGATGGCGAGGAGGCTCGCCATCAGCCCTGCTACCAAAGGGGAGTGCAGTTTAGTGCGGCTCATCCGACCGCTCTCCGGTATCCCCACAAGAGCGTGGCGAACATGAGCGCCGCCAGCCCGATCACAATTTGCAGTTGGCCGCTGGTCGCCGTCTTCGGCAAACCAGCAAGGGCTTGAGCCTGTGCCAGATTCGTTGCCCGGTCCTGCTCCGCTCCTGGTATGTCGGTCGGTCGTGCCGGTGTGATATCCACCGCCACCAGACTCGTATACTGACTCACCAGGTGATGGGCCAGCGCCACGTCGAGCACGGATTTTCTGATTGTGTCTTCAACAGCTCCTTTGTAGCTCTCATCCATGAGTGCCGAAATCTTTTGCCTCGCCCAGTACACGGAGAGCCCTCCACGCGTGGCGGCGTTTTTCAACGAGACGGGAAGCGACCAGGGACGAGTTCCCGCCCGGCCATGCAGCATTGCTTGTAGCGGGAGGGTGCCGGCCTTCAGTGCGAGCATGATCGGCTCACCTTCGTAGAGATCGGCGATCTTCGCGGGGTACTGTTCGAGCCCCGACCATCCGACTGGATCGATCGTGATGTCGCTGAGCACCGGGCGTTCGAGTTTCTTAAACAGGCCATCCAGCTTGTCTTTCACTTCATCCACCTTGCCGATATAAGTGAACGTGCCGCGCCCTGATTCGGCCGCCTTCCGCATCAGGTGACTATTGGGCGTGGAGCCGATCCCGATCGTGAACAGGCGCCTCGTGCCTACGCGCTGGTGCAGTAATTCGAACAACTCTTCTTCATTGCCGACCTGGCCATCGGTAAGGAGGATGATCTGTTGGAGTCGGGCATTGTCCACCGGACTCTTGAGCGCCTGTCTCAGCGCGGGCAGCACTTCCGTTCCGCCATCGGCCGAGAGTTGTTCGGTATACCGGACGGCCTGTTTGATCGTCGTCGTGGTGACCGGTTGCGGGGCAGAGAAGAGCGAGCGAACCGTATTGTTGAATTGAATGATATTGAAGCGGTCCTGCGTGGTCAGCCGTGTGAGGGCCGCGGCCAAGGACTGTTTCGCCTGGTCGATTGATGGCCCGGCCATGGAACCCGATGTATCGATGATGAAGGTGAGATCGCGCGGAAGACGGGGCGCCTTTTCGTTGTGTTGCGTCGGAGGGACGAGCATCAGCATGGCATAGGTTTCGCCGTCTTTCTGTTCGGCGAAGACGGTGGCCATCGGCTCGGCGCGAGGTGCCGGGTGCCATATGAGCTGAAAGTCGCGATCCGCCGGCACCGCATCAGCCCTGAGACCGATCTGATAGCCGCCCTCTGTGTCCGGGATCGAAATGATGGGATGGAACGGGGACTCGACTTTGGCAATCGGGAATCCTGGATTGAGGGTCAGCGACAGGCTGAGCGGATTGATCGCTCCCTGCCCGAGGGTTTGTTGGGGCGGCGTGATGCGCGAGGCATCGGGGACCCGGTCTGTATCCAACATGGTGCCCGATCCCTTGGGATCTTGCCCTTCAATGATGACCGGCGTGCCGGGGATATAGCGTTGTCCCACCGCCATGGGAAACCGGAGTTGAAACTGTTCGTTCTCGTAGCGGACCGTCTCCTGGTACTCAATTTCGATGGTGACATGCTCGCCCGGCCCGATATTGGCCACGGAGGTGGTAAAGATGTTCGGCCGTTCCTGCTCTACAAGGCTGGTCCGTTTGCCCTCCTGTTTGGCTTGTTGGTAGACCTTCTTGGCCTCAGCCCGTTCCTTGATCTGCCCTTCGATGATCCGCTCGCCGATCTGCATGCGCAGGTGGTCCACGGCGGCGGTTTCCGGCAGGGGGAACACATACACGCCCTCCAGCCAGTCGCCCTTTCGTTTGCTGGGGTTCGTAAATTCCTGGCGGACCGTCGCGCGGGCAATAATGCCGGTGACGGCAATCTGCACGTCGGTCTTCAGGATGGGGGCTGGTGTGAATCGACCGGCTTGATTGGTGCGAAACAGCAAAGTGCCTTCCGTCACATCATTGAGGCCCATGGTGGGGACGATTCCGGTGCTCAGCGATGCGGCCGGCTCGGCTGAGTCGGCCGGCGGTGGCGGGGTGCCCAACCCGGTGGTCGCGAGCAGCGCGCAAAGCATCAGGCGAGCGGCAAGTTGTCGGGAGCGATATCGGGAGGCATGGAGTCTATTAGTCAGCATGAGTTCCTCGTTTCGTCATGTATGGTGGTGATGGAGGTGTAGCGGCCGGGCCCGGGAAAGACGGATGGTCTTTCCCGGGGTGAGTCTCCGACGCACACTAGTTGCCGCTTGCCGACTCGGCCGTGGCTTCTGCCTGGTCAGAAGTGGGAAGGCTTTCGCTGGTCGTCTCGGTGGCGCCGGAGTCGGTCGAGAGATCGAGTCCGTTTAGGAAGTGGTCGGTTACCGCCTCGGATGCGACGGCAGGGATCACCATATGATCCTGGCCGATCTTTCGCAGTTCCATATGGACCCGTCGATTCATCTGGCGGCAGACATCGCTCTGATCGATGCACAGCGCGCCTTCTTCACCCAGGCTCACCGTGCGGATGGCCGATTCCGGCACGCCCAGCGAGATGAGCTGTTGCTTGACCGTCTCGGCCCGTTTCATGCCGAGAATCTTGTTAAAGCTCATCGAGCCTTGTTGATCCGTGTAGCCCTGCAGAAGAACACCCCAATCCGGTTCGTTCTTCAGAAATTCCGCATGGCGCTGTAGCGCGGCCTTGCCGTCATCGCTCAGTCCCTTGCGGCCGATTTCAAAATGAATGTCGTCGTGCAGGATGTCGGTACTTCTGCTGGCTACCGGAGCGGTCTCCACATGCGTGATCGGTATCGTGGTTGAGACCGTCACCTTGTCGGTGGAGTCTTTTAGGACTTGGGACACCTGGGTATTATCGAGCGCCTCGGACGATCGGTTGCTATGGGCGGCTTCATCCGCCTGGGAGTAATACCAGAATGCTGCGACGACAACCGCGAGGAAGACCACTAGGCCGCTGAGGATATAGACATCCTTCATGTCCCGATCCGGGCCGATGATGACGGGGGCAACTGGTCCTGCGCTGACAGTCGCTGTGGGGGATTTCTGCATGGTGCCTGCTCCTTGTGTTGTGGAGCCGGATCGCTCCGGCCCATTGGTTGTTGTGACTGCTGCTGTGCCCACTGTTGGCTTGCGGGGTCGGCCTGCCGATGCTCACCTCCTTCCTGCCGAACGCCCGCCGTTGGGCCGTGCATAGAGCAAGGCAAAGGCCAGACGCAGCCGCCGGCTCGATGCCTAGAAAGTCACGACGAAACAAGGAGTTAGGTGAATTGGGTCGGTGCGTGGAACGCGCGATTCATGCGGGGACTAGCGGAGATGCGGGGCTGGCCCCGCACGGTGCTTGAGGGGGAGCAGGGGTGCCCTCAGCGGTGTCCCTGCTCGCGCGATGCGCGGCTTGAGAAAGTCCATGTCAAACATGTGCAGTTGAAGACATCGCACGATAGTCCTGCATGCGTTAACGCACACATCAAGGGTGCATTGCTGGAAGGTACTATTGGGCGAGAGCATGAGAGTGATTGATGTATTCTAGTGGAGAGGCGCTAGGCATCGTGGTAGGGTCACAAGGGAAATAAACTGATTTCTGAAAGCCCTTCAGCTAATTGGCAAACATGATGGATAAACGAATACAGATATGGAACTTACTGCATGACGGCCAGATCACCGCTATTGCAGGAGAACATACTCAGACTCTTACCATGTTTGTTAACATTCCCTATCTGAGGCGAAAGCTGGAGCCTCTTGGCGACAGCTTTGTCATTACTATCTCGGGTCTTATCCGTCAGGAATTTCACGATTTTGATGGAGTAATAACATCTCTCAGGGAAGAGATGGAGATCGGCACGCCTGAGATACTCTCGACAGACTCAGAGTCGATGCCGATCAAAATCAAAACGACTATGGGGCAGTTGACTCTGGACTTCCAAGACATCAGCTTCGCCTTAGACACTGGTCAAGCTGCTGAGTATGGGACCATCGAAAAGGTGTGTGAGGAATATTGGACTAAGTTAAATGCAGGATAGGCGAATGCAATTCACCGGACGTGGCAGAGCCCTCTAGGTAAGCCATTCCCTGCCGAGCCGGTTGTGCCTTGGTCGCAGGTTCGGATAGTCCACTCGATTTGACCGTAGCAACCACCCTTCTTCTCCTCACGCAATCTTGGCGGCCCACGCGTTCAACCGTTCGAGGGGCTCCGCGCGCTCGAGTGAAGGATCGCGGGCAAGGAACCGCTGCGGCAGCGTCCGGCGTTGTTCCAGGAATGTGTTTGAGAGGGGTGGATGCTGCTGTAAGATCGAGCAAAATCCCCGGTAAGTGCCCAGGTATGAATTCGGGCAGGGAGAATCGTTCGATGAAGAGGTTGTCTTCGTGGTTGTTGGTCTCTTGGTTCTTCATGGTGTCGTTGGGGCAGGCGGCGGACTATCAATTGACCCTCGGTCAGGGGATCGATGTCTGTGAGGCCTGCAAACAAAATCTTGAACGGATGACGGCACACCCCGCGTGCGAGCGGGAGTACAGTGTGCAGTTCGACTTGGAGCCTCCGGAATGGAAACCCTTCGATGTGGCAGGCCATATCGAGGCCATGGAACAGGTGCTGTATTTTCTAACCGCTGGCAGTGAGTCGGCCGGCACCCCCCTTCCTGACCAAAGCCAATTCGAGGATACGGTGAGAAGAATCAGCACCAGGGAGGAGCCGTGGGCCTATTGGGCGCAGGTGGATATCAATAATGATGGAAAGGTGGAGCCGGTGCTCAAGCTCCATTCAGCGGTGTGCCGCTCGCGAAATGATGGATCCATTGGTCGGGCCTATTCGGCTCCCATCGTGGTGCTCACGGAAAACTTGAGCGGCATCGATCCGGCATTGACGAATTTAGTGCTTCAAAATCCCGGTCAGGAAGGGCGTGCAGCCGGCGAAACCAATTACCAGCTGTACGGGGTCTTCAAGTATAAGGGGGCGACCTATTTCGATCGCTGGGATGACGCGGGGAGTGGAGATCAGGCTGAGCGCTTTACGTTGAGTGTCTATGCATCAACCGGTGAGACGACTCGCAAACTCTGCCGGTTGAAGGAATTGCAGGCTACACGCTGGTTCCCCGGTTTGCCTTGCGCATCTCGTCATTGTCAGGCGGCAAGGCAGCTTCCCGCTCATTTTATTCCGTGAATCCCTCAACGCGCCGCTCACACTACCCCTGCTCGTCATCGACTCTTCAAGCGCCACAGTGATGTGATTTCGGCTCCGCGGGCGGCGCGCAGGGGGTCGGCTTGGTCGGACGATCGGGGATGATGCGGCCGGACGTCGGTCTTGCCGATGACAATGAGCCCTGCCTGGTCGAATGCGGAGAGTAGTTCAGCCCTGGGCCGGAGTTCCAGATGTTCGGCAAGATCCGAGAGCAGCAGCCAGCCTTCTCCGCCCGGTTCCAAATGTGCCGCCAGCCCGTTGAGGAATCCATACAACATTCGGCTCTCGGGATCGTAGATCGCCTGTTCAAGGGGAGAGGTGGGCCGTGCCGGCACCCATGGCGGGTTACAGACTACGAGCTGGGCCTTGCCTTCAGGAAAGAGATGAGCCTGCAGGACCTCCACCTGATCGCTCAGCTCAAGCCGATGGAGATTTTCGCGGGCGCAGGCCAGGGCCCGAGGGTCCTGGTCGGTTGCCACGATGCGTTGGATGCCGCGCCGAGCCAATACCGCCGCCAGCACCCCGGTACCTGTTCCAATATCGAAGGCCAATGTGCAGAGGGGCAACGGCGCATCGGCCACCAGCGCCACATACTCACTACGAATCGGCGAGAAGACGCCATAGTGGGGATGGATGCGGTCACCCAGCGCAGGGACTTCTATGCCGTTCTTTCGCCATTCGTGCGCGCCGATGACGCCCAGCAACTCCCGCAGTGAAACCAGCGCGCGCCCCGCACCGGGACCGTAGGCTTCGGTGCAGGCTTGGCGGAGGTCGGGAGCGCGGCGTAGGCGGATTTCGTAATCGCCCTCGATGGCCACCAGAAGCATGCCCAAGATGCGGGAGCGGCGGGATTGGGTCTGCCGATGAAAGTGAAACGACTCCGCCGGAGAAGAGCCGGGTTTGGGGGGATGGCGGTCTGCTCGCCTGGCCATGGCATTGAGCAGTTGTCGCGCATTCTGGAAGTCGCCCTGCCAGATCAACGCGGTGCCCTCGCAGGCCAGCCGATGGGCGGCGCCGGCGGTCATGCTGTCGTCGGCGAGCGTCACGCGTGTGGGCGGCGGAGCTCCCCATTCCGAGCGCCAACGCGCGCAGCAAGGCTGTCCTGCCTCCGTCCAACTCACAAACTCGGTTTCGTTCATGGCCGTGCCGTGCATAGGCGTTCTGTAATCTTGCCTGCTCGTAAACGCCGGGGCAATGACGCGCCTGGCTTGAATTCTACCTGAAATGTCGCCGCACCAGGGTCTCGACGGATTTGAAGTGGCGCTCGGGGAGGTTTTTGAAGCGCCGCTTGCAGTCGAGCAGGGCGTCCTCCGCGCTGGTGAAGGGTTTGATGGTCTCCATGAGGTGGCCATGGTAGTCCATCAACTTTAACTCGACCATGCGGAGGAGCGACGGGTCTCCCGCCAGCGCTGACGCGGCCTTGGTCTGGTCTCCTTCCGAATCCACGAGTGCCTGAAAGCAGAGACCCTTGAGCCGTTGCGTGACGGTGCTGCGATCCCATCCTAACGCCTTGGCCGTGGCTTGCATGTCGAACCGGTGCCGGCGCAATTGATTCAAGACGGCAATGTCGCCGGCCGGATCAGGCAGAAGCGGTTGGAGCCCGCCCGGCTCGGCCAGCGCTGCCGCCTTGCCGGAGAGGCGAAGATCGCTCGCCGTGAGGATCGGTCCGTCGGCGAGCGCCACGGCCTGCTCCAGGCACTGCCGTAGCTCGCGCACGTTGCCCAGCCAGGATTGTTGCTGGAGCGCCGAGAGGGCTTCCTCCGAAAGTTGGAGGCGTGCTTGACGCCCCCGCTTCGTGGCCTCTTGCAGGCAGGCCTCTGCAAGGAGCGGGACGTCGTCGAGACGATCCCGCAGCGGCGGGAGGTGTAGCACCAGGCCCTTGAGCCGGAAGTACAGGTCTTCACGAAACCAGCCTTCAGAGACGCCTCGCTGCAGGTCCTTATTGGTGGCAGCCACAACACGGACATCCACCGTGGTGGGGGTCGTTGCGCCCACGCGATAGAAGGTCCGGTCCTGCAATACCCGCAAGAGTTTGCTTTGGTGATCAAGCCGTAAGTCGCCGATCTCGTCTAAGAAAATCGTGCCGAGATGGGCGAGTTCGAAATAGCCTTTGCGATCGGCAAGCGCGCCGGTAAAGCTGCCGCGGACATGGCCGAACAGCTCGCTTTCGAAAAGTTCCGGTGAAATGGCCGCCATGTTCACGGCAATGAACGGTTTCGCCGCCCGGGGGCTCAAGCGGTGCACGGCGCGGGCACAGAGCTCCTTGCCTGTCCCGGGCTCACCGGTGATCAGGACCGTAAGGGTGGCGCGGGCGCCTTTCTTGAGATCGCGAAACATCGTAAGAATCGCCGGGTCTCTGGTGATAATCCCCGCCTGCTCGCATTCCCGGCGTAGAGCCTCCTGTTCTATGTTCCCCAGCGGAGCTGTGCTGATCGTCGCGGCGCGCATGTTGTGAAGCTGCTGTTCGAGTTCTTCCATCCGTTGTCTGGTCGCGTCTTCCTGCGCCTGAGCCTCGGCGACCTGCAATTGCAGGTCGCCGGCGAGTTTGCTCGATTCGGCTTCCCTGGAGGCGGAATGAGACATGCTGGTTCGGGCTGATTCCAGATCCTCTTCCAGGCTTTCCACGGCCGTTTCCCGGTAGACCAGCGCTTCGCGAACCGCCACCAGATTTTGTTGGACCAGCAGCATGTCCTGCTCCAGCAGGATCAGCCGTCTGCTTGCCACCACCTGCCCGAGCAGGCTGCCGGTGACGAGCACGAGGATGGCGGCGGTGACGGGAACAATAAACGGCAGGACCCAATGGCCCTTGGCAAGCAACGTCCAACTGAAGCCCAGATAGAGCAGCAGGATGCCTGTGCCCAGTATCGGACCTTTCCAATCCGTCCACCGGAGAACCATCCAGGCCACACAGAGGCAGAGGGCGGAGGTGATGACGATGCGCTGTAACGGAGAGAGGTCCCGGATCCAGTCCTGCGTCAGCAGCATATGGAGCAGGTGGGCCTGCAGAAGCATGTCCGATGCGTCTTGGCCGGATGGAATCGTTCGTTCCGGTTGCGGCCCGGGTTGGGTCAGGAGGATCACCGCCTTGCCGTTGACCAGGGCACTGAGTCCCTCATTGTCCTTCCGGTCGATCAGGCGGGAGAGTTCCAGGATGGTGGCGGAGGGGAAGGTCGCGGGAAGTTGCGGTCCGGCAAAGTTGATCAGGAGCCGGCCTCGGCGATCGAGGGGAATGGTACGGTCAGTGATCGATCCGTCCGGCATTCGCGCGTTGTGCAGCCGGATCGGCCCGGATCGCCCCTCCATCTGATCCAGCGGAACCTGCCAGAAGGTAGCGGCCAACGAAAATCCCAGGGCCGGAAGTTCACCGGGTCCGCTGCCATGGTAGAGCGGCGAACGGCGTACCACGCGATCGGGATCGAGCGTCGGTGACAGCGCACTTTTCCCCGGTGTGAGGGTTAGTGCCGGCGTCGCAGATACGGTCGCATCCCGGTCCAATAGAGGAGTCATGACCGCCGGATAGGATACGGTGCCGGCTGACTTCACTGCTTCGATCAGCAGCGCGTCACTGACGGCGCCGCCGAGATTGGGGAGGCTGGGAAAGTCGAGCGGAATATCGATGCCGATCGATGCGGCTCCGGCGTCATGCAGCGCGGTGATGAGCCTTGCCGGAAGACTACGATCCCACAGGCCGGCGCCGAATTGTTGTTCGCTGGCCTGGTCCCTCACCACGAGGAGCAGGTGCGGATTGGGAGCCGGTTGGGTCCGCAGCCGCATCCAGCTGTCATATGGGGTCCATTCCAACGCGTGATAGGTAACGGGCGCGGGTGTCCAGATGACCTCTGTGAGGGCGATGGCGACCAATGCCATGACCAGGGCTTGCAGCCAGATATTCCTGACGAACAGGCGGATGGCAATTCGCATTGATTGTGGCGACCGGCCGGATGTTGAAAAAATCCGCTCGTTACGGCCTGGGAGGCTCGGCCGCGACTTCGTCGAGGATGCTTTTGACGTCATCCCGCGGCAGGCCCTTCAGGTAACTCTTTGCCTTGGCCGGATCAGCGGCCAGACCGAGCCCCTTGGCATAGATGCGAGCCAGCGCCATTCGTGAAGGAACGGCGCCGTCGGCCGCAGTGGACTCCAAATAACTCAGAATCCATTGGCCATGGGGAGGCAGTTGGCCGTCGAGTCCCTGTTCATAGAGCTGCACCAGCGCCGCATGTGAGATCTCATTGAGGGCATAGGCTTCCCGCAGCAGCACCGGCAGAGCCTCCGCAGTGCGGCCCTGCTTGAGCAGGGTGGTGCCGACGGTTTGTGTGGGCTGATCCCGGTCGAGATCGGGAAAGTCCAACCAGAGCTGGTCGCAATAATTCTTGAAGGCTTCAGCGGCGGCCTTCGACTGTTTCGTTTGCAGGTTGCCTTTGACGGCTGCCAGTCGTCTGAGTTGAGTCAGCGCCTGCGCCGCTTCCGGTAAACCCTGTTCGAAGGCCTGCGCCCACCAGGTGATCGCCATGATCTGGCTTTTCTCGACGCCCTGTCCGGAGCGATAGGCGTTACCGAGGAAGTATTGGGCCTTGGCGAGGCCGGCCAGCGCGGCCGCCTCAAGTTCCTGGGCCGCTTCTTTGTCTCGTCCCGCTACCTTGAGGACTAATCCCAGGCGGTAATGGGCTTCGGCAAAATCCGGTTTCAGTCGCAGCGCTTCCTGGTACGCCTTGATGGCCGATTGCACGTTTCCCCGCGTGTAGTGAATCGTGCCCATGCTGTAGTGCGCCTGCACGAGGGTCGGATCAAGGCGGACAGCCTCTTGGAGTTCCGTCATGGCGGTGCGCCAGTCCTGCTTGGCCATGAGTGCGGTGCCGAGATCAAGATGCGCCTGCGCGACGGTGGGATGGAAGCGCAGAGCGGTCCGATATTCGTCGATCGCGCCATCGGTATCGCCCAGCTGAAAGAGGGTGCGTCCCAGCGTGAGCCGAGGTTCTTGAGCGTCTGGTTCGATATGCAGGGCCTGGCGAGCCCTGACCAGAGTCTCCAGCGGTGTTAGCGGAGCCGGCGCAGCTGGAGGCGGCGGTGGCGCGGGAGGCTCGCTGGGAAGCGGTTCGACCCGAACGGCTTCTTGCGCAGCGGCGGGAGCAGGCGGAGGCGCAGATGGTTCGGTGACGGGTGTTTCTGCCTGAACGGTTCCGGTTGCGGCACTCGGGGAGGGCTCTTCTTGAGCGCCGACCGGGAGGGACTGAAAGGGCAACGTCACAGTCACTATGAGAAACCATCGTCCGACGGCGACACGTTGCAAGAACATAGACGCTGACTGGCCTCCACGCGAAAAATATCTCTCTATATACACATAGATGAAAAGAAATTTCCACGGGATCTCGCGGGGAATCTGTCTCCGGGACGGCAATGGAATCCCCGGGTGAGGGTGCGATAAGAAAGAGAGGAATGCCGCGAGATCGAAGCCCTCACTCAGGTTGTCAGGAGGGCGAGGGTCAGCGCGATGGCGGCGAGAAGCATCAAGAGACTCAGGAGCAGGTAACGCCACCAGGACAGTTGATCCAGGACCGGCATACATCCCAGGCTCACGCCTTCGGCAAGGAGCCAGTTTCTAAACTCCTGCGGAGCGACGAGTTGGATGCCGCGTTCTGTGCAGGACGTGATGAAGCGATCCACCACCACGCCTCGCAGCGCCGCACGAATCAGCCTCTCCAGCCAACGCGGAAGCCGGAGTCGATGGCCGGCCTGTGTGACATATTGATCCACAATGGTTTCGTATTCCTGTCGAACCGTGGAGAGGTCCCGGCCTGTGGTCTCTGCGGTCGTTCTCAAGGCAGGCAAGGTGTGAAGCCAGTCACGAAGGGCTTGTTCCAGCCGCTCCATTGTCTGTCGGGCTGCGTCCAATACTCCGGTCAGGATCCCGCCGGTCAACGCGATGACGAGATACAGCGCGGTCATCGACCAGCTTCCCACCATGGCCCATCTACCCCCATGGTTGGAAACGGAGGTGCTGTAGAAGACGGCGGCCCCTCCGACGACGGCCACCGTCGCCAGCACGTGCAGAGGCAGGGTTCGGATCAAAATCTGGAGGAAGGTGCGGGGCCTGTTCACGTCCGGTTGTGGTGCGAAGTCAGCATCCTTGCGAGATGGTCGGTTCAGGTTCAGGGCCTGTATGGCATCTGGTGCCGGTGAGTCGGCCAGATTGTCCGGAGCCGGTCCACCAGGGAGGCCAGTGTTTCCGGTTGAAGCCGGACTGGTTCATGCGCGATGCCCCATACCGGTTCGAGCGGAGCCGGGTCTTGGGGGAGGCGGGGAATCAGGTGCCAATGGATGTGCGGAAGCTGGTTGCCGAGCAATTCATAGTTGATCTTCACCGCCCTCCACTCCTCGGCAAGGACGGCGGCCACCCGGGCGACTTCTTCAATGAGACTGCCGCGTTCCTCCCGGGAGAGGTGGAAGAGTTCCGTCGCATGCCGTTTCAGCACGAGTACGGTCCAGCCGGGAAAGAACTGGTCGTCGTGCAGATAGGCCTTCGTGAGACCGCAATCGGCGATGAAATGGTCCTGGCGTGGCCAGGTGCCGACGCAGGCCTTGCAGGCGTGGTCGTTCATGGTTGGTTGAGCATCCGTGCCTCTTCCGCCGTGATCACGCCCTTCTTGAGCAGCAACTGAATGAGTTTGTCGATGGTCGCTTTGTGCGGCGCAGCGGCCGCGGCGGCGGCTGCCGCCGGGGATTTCTGTTTCGGCGGCTCGCGCCGTTGTCCCATGACACGGAACGAAGGGGTGAACACAGCCACGTAATCCCGATTCCGGATGCGGACCGACACGGGAAGGCTTTCGCTGTTCGGGGTGAGGTCCGGTCCCGATCCTTGCGGGATACGGAAAAAGGGCTTCCCGTCTTCCGTGGTTCCGTCCTGGCCGATGATTTCCATCCTCGTCAGGAGGGATTCGCCCGTCAGGTTCTCGCGATCCTGTCCGGCGGTGTTGGTGATGTGATCCAGGACAAGAATGAGGCTGTCGGCTACAAACAGATCGGGGGAACTGTTGCGGACCGTCACGTCGTAGCGGTATTCACTCGAAAAGTTGTCCCGGCTGCGCAGGGTGACGAAGGGGGTGACTTTGCCGGTGACATCAACCAGTTGATCCAATGCAAATGCGGGAGCGGCGGCTTCTGCCAGCAACAGGCACGCACTGCCTGCCAGGATTTGTATGGACCCCGTCATCCTCATGGTTCCCTCCCGTTGTCGATCGGCATCCGGTCCAGAATAACAAAGCCCTGCGGCCAGTGCGAGCAAATCCTCTCCCTGGGCGGCGGTCTGCTTGACACGTTCTTTTCATGGACGATATTCTGCCTGGCGGTCAACCGTCGACCTCGGCGCATCACACCTGCATGGCACGTACGCGTATTACCTCCCCTCCGTTGCTGATGCCTCGGGCATTCGCATCCAAGCTGGTATCGTTCTACGATTATCCTGATCCGCTGCGTCCCGGGCGAATGATCAAGGGGTACGACTGCCCCCATGCGTTGCGGACGGCCAGGATGTGCGCGGCAGTGGCTCAGCGGCTGGGGCACGCGCCTGCGCGTGTGAAACAATATCAGATCGCCTGTATTCTTCATGATCTGGGCCGCGCCGGTCTTGATCGGCCGCTCTTCGGCCGAATCTGGTCCTGGGCCCGCGCGCAGGGCATTCCCACCAGACCACGCGAATGGAGGGCTGTTCACCCGGAGACCCGTTATGGGCGGGAGACCGAAGCGTTTGTGGCGCGGTATCGAACCGCGATGGAGGCGGCCGGCATCATCCTGAACCCGTGGGCCTGCGAGCAGGTAGAAATGCGTTTGGGCTATGCCCGCCGGCTGGCTGCTCGATTACGGATCGTGAAACCGGGTCTGCGCGAGCTCGGGGTCGTGTGGGCGCCCTGGATGGGGCGGATCATGCTCTATTACTACTACCCCGAGAAACTGGAGGGCGCGCAGCCCTGGGTTCGGCAGTTGGCAGAGATCCTCGTGGCCTGCGAACAGTTCGAAGCCTTCAGCAATCAGCGCCGGGGGCGTGACTACTATGTGCGGCGGCGCGAAGATCTGTTGGAAGCCTTTGCCTACCTGCATGCTCTGCAGAAAGAAGGAGTCATCAGTCGCCCGGTCGTGCAAGCCTTGCGTGAACTGTCGGCAGAGGGGGCGTTCGACGCGGTGATCGAGCAGGCCAGGGGGCGGGTGTTATCCAGGAGAGAGCGGGCTTTTTTGCGCCAGACGGGTGAGGAGTAAGTCGATGGCAGTCAGGACGGTTTCGATTCGAGTGCCTATGCAGGGCGATTGCCGGGTGGAGAATATCACCGGTCAGGTGCAGGCTGCCCTGGAGCAGACGCAGCTTCGAGTTGGTATTGTCACGCTGTTCATCAAGCACACGACAGCTTCCGTATTGATTATCGAGGATGAACCGGGCATTCGTGCCGATACGAAGGCCCTGTGGGAGCGGCTCATTCCCGCGGACCCTCGCTGGCAGCACAATGTGCGCAATGCGGGAGAAGATAACGGCCATAGCCACCTGCGCGGTCAGTTGCAGGGGCAGTCGCTCACGATTCCTTTCACGGACGGAGCGATGACGTTGGGAACCTGGCAACAGATCGTCGTGCTGGATTTTGATACACGCGCGAGAACCAGAGAACTGGTGCTGCAGGTCATCGGTGAGTAGAAGGCGTTGTAGTGAGGTGATCGCTCAGTGGCCTGGTGAAGGGTGGTCGAGGCTGGGCCTCTTAGCGGTGTTCACGGCTGGTATCTTGTCGCCGGGAGGGCTCCTGGCCGCTGAGCGAACGACCAATCTGCAGGTGGCGCAGGTTGCCGGCCTGACCGAACTCAGTCCGGAAGAGCAGGCGACCATTGCGGTCTTCGACCGGGCCACGCGGTCCGTGGTATTCATCGCCAACACGGCCATGCAGCGCGATCCCTGGTCGTTTAACCTATTCGAGGTGCCGCAGGGATCCGGGACGGGATTCGTCTGGAGCCGGCAAGGCCACATTGTGACCAACTATCACGTCATTTACGGGGCGGATTCGATCACGGTGACGCTCGCCGATCGCACGGAATATAAAGCGAAAGTCATCGGCGCGGATCCGGACCACGATGTCGCCGTGCTTCAGATTCAGGCCCCTGAAGCGACGCTTCAGCCGGTTACCATCGGGAACTCCCAGTCGCTCCGTGTCGGGCAGAAGGTGCTGGCGATCGGCAACCCCTTTGGTCTCGATCACACCTTGACGACCGGTGTGGTGAGCGCGTTGGGCCGTACCATCAAGTCGATGAGCAACCGGACCATTGAAGGTGTGATTCAGACCGATGCCGCGATCAATCCGGGCAACTCGGGCGGGCCGTTGCTGGACAGCGGCGGGCGGTTGATCGGTGTGAACACTCAGATCGTCAGCCCCAGCGGGGCGTTTGCCGGGATCGGGTTTGCGGTACCGGTCGATACGGTCAATCGGATCGTGCCGGAGTTGATCAAGCATGGAAAGCTGATCAGGCCGGGATTGGGCATTTCGCTGGTTCCCGATGCCATGGCGCGGCGGTGGGGCGTCAAGGGCGTCATCATCGGAAAGGTCGGGCGCGGAAGCGCGGCGGAACGTATCGGACTCCATGGGGCGCGCGAAACCGTCGGGGGCCGCATTGAACTGGGCGATATCATTGTCGCCGTGGATGGCAAACCAGTTGAGACCATCGACGACCTGATGGATCTCATGGAGCAGCACAAGGTCGGTGATCAGGTCACGATCGAATATGCGCGCGGCAATCGCCGATTGCAGGCTATGGCCACGTTGCAGGCGGTCAACTGAGATGCAGGAGACTGAAAAAGCCCGCCAGCGGCGTTCTCGCCTCGCGACAAGCCTCAACGTACCACAGAGGGTACGCCTCGGCTCGTCGCTCGCTGCGGCCTTGCCGGACGATCTTTTTGAGTCTCCTGCGGGAGCGCGCGTTTCCATTGCGAAGCCCTCGCTCACGGAAGCTTCTCCCACCATCAGCCGTGCGCCGCAATGGGATAATTGATGCGACCTAAGACGACAGTGGCCTGGCTCCCTGTGTTAGGATGACCGGAGTTGCATCAGCCGGAGGAATAACTATGAGTGACCATCGCAATGCGGATGAGCCTGCGTCTGGAGCGCACCAATCGCCGACGCGCGACGCCTCGACGCCTGCCGATCCGATCGAACTGATAGACGAATGCCTGGCCGCCTTTCCTGACGGCGACCCCCGCCAGAAGCTGCTCTACAAATTACGACATGTCCTGACGGCACAGTCGGTCGCCCAGGATCGCCGGGACACCGAGTTGAAAAAACTCAATGAAGTTGTCGCGAAGCTGACGGCGCCTGCCAATCGCGTGGGTCTGCTCGTAGAGGTTCCCGCTGAAGGGGTGGCGCGCATCGTGGTCGGCGGGGCCGAGTATTATGCCAATATCGACCCGCGGCTTCCTGCCGAGGAACTCAAGATCGGGGCTCAGATTCTGGTCAACGAGGCCTATACGGTGATCAAGGCCCTGGGGTATGACCGCAACGGGCCGGTGTTGAAGGTGGCGGAGGTGTTGCCGGACGGGCGCATTCGCTTTGAGCAGGACATGGGGCGACAAGCCTTGATTCTGCAGCGGTCCAGCGATTTGCTGGGCGTGGACCTCAAGGCCGGCGATGAAGTCCGTATTGAACCCACTCACCGGATTGCGATCGAAAAGTTTGAAAATCGTCAGGCGCGGACGCATCTCCTGGATGAAGTGCCCAGTGTGACCTGGGAGCAGATCGGGGGACAGCATCAGGCGATCGAGGCGATTCGCAAGGCGATCGAATATCCTCTGCTCCATGCCGAGACCTTCACGAAGTATCAATTTACGCAGCCGAAGGGGTTCCTGCTATACGGCCCGCCTGGCTGCGGCAAGACCTTGATCGGGCAGGCGGCGGCGGCCAGTTTGTCGCGGCTGATGCGAGAGTCTCAGGGCCAGGCCGTTTCAGACGACAAGACGAAGAATCCGCCGGTGACGAGCGGAGCCTTTCTCCACATCAAGGGGCCGGAAATTCTAAACATGTGGCTGGGCGAGTCCGAGCGGATCGTCCGGGACCTCTTTGCCAAGGCGCGTGCTAGGCGCAAAGAGGGGGCGCTGCCGTTTATTTTTATCGATGAAGCGGAATCGGTATTGGGCACCAGACGTTCGATGCGGTCGTTCAATATCAACAATACGTTGGTGCCGATGTTCTGCGCCGAGATGGACGGCATTGAATCGTTGCAAGACGTGGTGATTATTCTGGCCTCTAACCGGCCCGATTTGATCGATCCGGCGGTGTTGCGGCCAGGCCGAATCGATCGCAAGATCAAAGTGGCGCGTCCGAATCGGGAGTCTGCCGTGGAAATTCTCTCGGTATATCTCACGCCAGCTCTGCCGCTCGATGGTGCCTTGCTGGACCGGAATAGTCAGGGCCATGAGGCAGCACGCCGTGCCGTTATCGCGGAGGTGGTTGAAAGTCTGTTCGCGCGGACCGACCAGAACCGCGTCTTGTCGATTCGCCTGAGGAACGGGCAGAACAAAGTGCTCTATCGGGGCGATCTCGTCAGCGGGGCGATTCTCTCCTCCATCGTTCAACGGGCGAAAGAAAAGGCGATTGAACGAGTCGTGGCGCAGGTCGGCGCAGCCTCCGACGGCGGGATTCGGGCGCAGGACCTTTTGGATGCGGTGCAGGAGGAATATCGGGAAGGCGAAATGTTGCCCCCTGATGATGCGGCTGAAGAATGGCTGAAACTTCTGGATCACCATCCCGAACAGGTGGTCGGGGTTTCATCCTTCCGCCGTGGGCGGCCTACTGAAGAACGATTGGTCAATCAGATTATCTGAGCGCGCGTCCGGCTTGCGATTAAGGACCTATGCATCTCTTCGGTATCGAAACGGAGTACGGCATCACTCGAGAAGACCTCGACGCGGTCGATCCGGTCGAGGAGTCGATGGAGTTGGTGCGGGCTCATCTGACCGGGGAGTTTGAGCGGCGTTGGGACTATCGAGGCGAAGATCCGCATGAGGATGCGCGAGGCTTCCGTGTATCCGGGCTGCAGCAGGACAAGGAAGAGGACGACTTCGCCACGGTCGATGCCCATCGCCCCTACTCGTTTCACGACATGAAAAGCGATCTGGTCCTGCCGAATGGTGCGCGGTTTTATAACGATCATACGCATCCAGAATATTCGACCCCGGAATGTCGCACGCTGAAGGATCTGCTGGCGCATGACCGGGCGGGCGAGCGCATCGTGCAGCGGGCGGCGGATCGCCGGAATCAGCGGCTTGGCGGCGCATATGTGCAGCTCTACAAGAATAACACCGATTTTCACGGTCACAGTTACGGGTGCCATGACAACTATCTCGTCTCGCGCTCCTTGCCGTTCCCTCAGTTGGTCCGCGGCCTGCTGCCGTTCCTGGTGAGCCGGCAGTTGTTCGCCGGAGCGGGGAAGGTCGGGATGGAAGCGCAGGAGTCCGGCTTTGTGCCGGGGCCCTTCCAACTCTCGCAGCGAGCCGATTTTATGGAAGCGGAGCTGGGCGTGGATACGATGCACAACCGGCCCATTCTCAATACGCGCGACGAGCCGCATGCCGACCGGACCAAATATCGGCGTCTGCACTTGATTCTGGGCGATGCCAATATGTGCGAGTACGCCACTGCGCTCAAGGTCGGTATCACCAGGTTGGTGTTGGATCTGCTGCAGCGGGGCGCTGCCCCGGATTTGGAATTGGAGCAGCCGGTTGCCGCCATCAAGCAACTCTCTCGAGATCCCGACCTCAAGGCCACAGTACGATTGAAGGATGGACGGACATTGTCCGGGTTGGCCATGCAAGAAGAATATTGGAACGCGGTGAGCCGGGTCTGCGGCGGCAGCGATCCTGACGCGGATTGGGTGCTGCATGAATGGCAAGACACCCTGCGTTTGCTCAGACAGGATCGCGCACAATTAGTGGGGAAGCTGGATTGGGTGACCAAACAGTGGCTGCTGGAGACCTTCATGCGCGAGGAGCGGCTCACTTGGGAAGATCCGTGGCTCGCCAGCCTGGATTTGGAATACCATAACATGAGCCCCGACCGTGGACTGTTTCTGGGGCTCGAAGCCGAAGGGAAGACCTGGCGTATGACGAGCGATCGCGATATCACGGCGGCGCTCGCGGCGGGTCCGTCGGACACCCGCGGTGGATTACGCGGGTTGTGCGTCAGGCGGTTTCCCGAACAGATCACGGGGATGCAGTGGGAGCGAGTGCAGTTCGGCGGCGGGTTACGCGCGCGAACGCTTGAGATGGGCGACCTGTTCGAGCCGGCTGCGGTGAAGGCCTGTGCCAGGCTGTTCGAGACCGCAGCTTCTCCGACCGAAGCCCTGGCTGCGTGGGCAAGCAGGTTGCGGGACAACTCTTCTCGCCCCCTGTAGCCGTCAGAGCGAGATTTCAGACGATCACGAACGGCCAGACAGGATGCTCAAAAAAGGCCGTCCAGCAAGGCCGCAGCACGTGAAGGTCCGAGGCGTACCTTCGGGACATATTGAGGGTCTGAACGAGGCGAGAACGCCGCTGGCGGACTTTTTTAGCATCTTGTTCGACGAAAGGAAGCATAACCATGCGATACACATTGATGCCGGAACGCCGTGACGCACCGGGCGATCCGATGCCGAAGCCAACGAGTCCGTCCGAGGAAGGCGGCGGTCCACGGCGGCCCGAAACGGGATCGCCGGACAAGGACAACTTGCTGAAGCGGATGCGAAAGGTCGATCCGAAGCAGGCCGAGCGGTACCGGCAACGGACGGGACAGTAATCGTGAAACGTAAAAGGTTGCGGGGCTGAAGATTCAAGGGATTGTCTGTCCACCTTTCACGGGTTACGTCTCACGTTTAACGAGGTAGATAATGGGGATGCAAGGGGACTTTTTTCAGCTCCTGAAGGAGCAAGGGTATCAGTTCGGGAATCCCGTCGCGGCGGCGGCCGGATTTGATGTGCCGAATGCCACCACGATTCTCGCGCTCAAGTATCGCGACGGGGTGCTGGTCGCGGGCGATCGCCGGGCGACCGCCGGAAACATGGTGATGTACGACCGTACCGACAAGGTGTTGGAGATCGATCGCTACAGTGTGATGGCGATTGCCGGAGTGCCGGCGACCGCCTACGAAATGGTGCGCGTGCTGGAGCATTCGTTCAAATACTATCGCCGTACGCAGCTGCAGGAGCTGAGTTTTGAAGGCAAGCTTCGCGCGGTGTCCAAGCTGCTCAAGGAAAATGTGCCGGCAGCGTTGGCCGGCACGGGAGCGGTGGTTCCCGTCTTTGCCGGATACGACCACGAGCAGGGTTCGGCCAAGATCTATTTTTACGACATTCTGGGCGCTGAGTTCGAGGCGGTGGAATACGCCGTGTCCGGATCCGGCTCGCCGACGATCCGGGGCATCCTCCACTATGTGAATACCTGGGGCCCTGAACCGTTGGCGACCCTGCCCGAAGAGGAGGCCACGGTTCAAGCGCTGCGACTGCTCTCCAGCGCAGCAGAGTTCGATTCGGCTACCGGTGGCGTAAATCGGGAGCTGAATCTTTACCCGGTGGTGAAGCTCATTACGGCTGCCGGCGTCCAGACCATTGCGGATGCCAATTTGAAACGATTGTACGAGCGCGAAGTGGTCCGCGGGCTCTACCCATGAGTGTTCACGTGAAAGCCGACGAGCTTGTGGGCTCAACGAATATGATGAAGGTGACGCGTTATGTAT
>JACCDZ010286655.1_pt1 | contig 26734 bp, 33 predicted proteins | sample 7449551 | NCBI WGS metagenome assembly JACCDZ01 (sample SAMN15323452, study PRJNA562643) | freshwater metagenome | isolation source: river surface water | place: USA:Blue River Watershed | collected 2017-08-18 | reverse complement strand
GCCGGGGCGGGCGGGGCGGTCTTCGAGGGGCGCTGCAGCTGCTCGTCTAGCGAGAGGAGGGGTCGGACGCCTGGGCAAAGGCAGGGATCACGTTGGCCATCTGCAGGCCGTACCCGATGCCGAGACCCTGGCGCGTGGCGGTCCCTACGGCCGGGGCAAACATGTCCAGCACGGAAAACGTGGCGATGGCGATGAACGCCACGGTAAGCAGCTCGTCGTAGGAAGGCTTGAAGCGCAGAACCACCATCATGGAGAACGCCACGGCCGCTCCCTCGATCAGGTACTTGCCGATCCGAATCATCAGCTCCTTGGTGTCCACGCTGTAGCTGCTCTTCGCCGCCTTGAGAGGGGCGGCAGGCGCGGCTGCGGCGGGCGCAACGGAGGCGGTGGGCGCGGACGCGGCCTGGATGCTGCCAGAAATAATCGCGGACATCGTGGTATCGTCTCCTCGGAAGGGATGTTTGAATCATCGTTAGATTATTTTTTGCGGCATAAACGAGGCTTGCCACGCTAGGCCAATCACCAACGAACGATATGTCGTCGTTTTCTTCTTCGCATCCCGAGCGCCAGACGGAGGATTACCTGGACGAGGATCCGGCCGTGCGCGGCCAGAACTTCGTCTGCATGTCCTTCCTCAGCCCGGACGACGTCATCGTCAAGAAGGAGGCCTGGATCTGGACCCGCTTCCTCGGGCACCTGAGCAAGGACATCAACACCATGCTGGACAACATATCGGCCACCTTTCCCGACTTCGCGGGCAACGTCCGCTCCATCAAGGAGCGCCACTCGTACCTGTCCAGCGCCCGCGAAATGAACGAGGAGTACCAGCAGTACTACGGGGTCAACTTCAAGGAGCTGGAGGACGCGTACTTGGCGGAGAACGGCTTCCAGTCTTCCATGCGCGGAATCAAGATTCGCGGGGTCTACAACACGGAGAAGGAGGCCCAGCAACGGGTCGCCACCATCAAGAAGTTCGACCGGAGCTTCAACGTGTACGTGGGCCAGGTGGGCATGTGGCTGCCGTGGGCTCCGCCCTCCGCGTCCGTGGAGAGCCAGGAGTACCAGGAGCGCGAGCTCCAAGAGATGATGCGGCGGTACAAGGAGAACGAGGACCTCAAGGACCACTTTTTCACGACCCGCAAGGAGATGATGCTCAACACCGTGCCCGACCCCCTCCAGCCGCAGGTCTTCGTGACGACCGACGAAGGCGAACAACAACAGGAGGGCCAGGAGGAGCGGGACCCGTGGCTGGAGTCCAAATCGGCTGCCGCCGCGACCGCTGCTGCTACCCCCTCCTCTTGATGAGGAGCGCGACGTCCAACGCCATCCACAGCGTGATCGCCCCCAAGCAGACGAAGGCCGCTGCCGTGGCTTGGGCCGGGGTCACCACCCTGGCCACGCGCGGGACCGAGTGGAGGGTCTCGTTCGCCGCCGCCCACGCCAGCACTAGCAGCAGCACGGCGGTCACGTACCTGAGGCCGATGTCGTACGCATCCCCTTTGCGCCTCTCGCGCTCCAACCTGGTCCTCGCGTCCCGCACTTGGACGTCGAGGGTCCTTCGGTCCGCATTGGTGGTGGTGTATTCCCTGCGCAGCAGCTCGGCGGCCAGGGCGTTGGTCTTCTCGGGCGCCATCTTGTTCGCGTGCACCTTGTCCGACATCTGGGTCATGCGCCTGAGCACGGTCTGCAACCCCGCGGTGCCGAACATCCCATTCGCTTCCTGCTGGGGGGTGGCCACGGGCGCCAGCGTGCACCCCAGCGACAGCTTCTCCCCGGGCATCACGCACCCCATGGTGTGCTCGGCGTCCGTGGGGTCCCCGACGAAGGGGCCGAACCCGTCCCTGGGGTATGCGAAACACGTGTTTCTCAGCGAAGGGTTGCGATGGGACTCGTTCCTGTGCGCCCACGCAGCGTACCTGCCGTTCTCGGCCGCCGCGAGCCGTCTGCAGTCGTCGGGGGTTTGGTTCGACGAGCCGATGTTGACGAGGGGGTATCCCCTCGCCCACCCGCTGGCCTCGTCCACCAAAGCCGCCACCGACGATCGCGTGGCAGGAGGGGGGGCAGGGGTAGCAGCAGGAGGAACGGTTGCGGACTTGCATCCGTCCACCGGGGAGAACCCGTCCTTCACGCAGCCTAAGCGGTGCGCGGGGTCCGTGGGGTCCCCGGCAAACGGACCGAACCCGTCTCGCGGGTACAAGAAGCACGTGTTGCGGATGGACGCGTTCGGGTGCTTGTCGGTGCGGTGGCCCCACGCCGCGTAGTTGTCAGAGTCGGGCAGGCCCTGCGCGTACTTCTTGCACCCGTCCGCCGTCTGATTGGATAGCAGCAGATCCACTCGTCTGAAGGAAGCGAATCCGGGCACCGTCGCGGCCATGACGTCTTTGTTTTGTACGTACACGGTATAAACTTACTAAGCGGCGGCGGTCTTGCCGGACAGCACGTACACGCCCAGGACGAACATCACGCACCAGACCGCCGCCATGACCGCTTGCACCCAGGCCCACGTGGCGCACGTGCCGCTGGCTCCGGACCCCCCCGCCGACATGCAGTGGATGCTGAACGCCGACAGCAGGAGCGGGATGGCCATGGTGGCCACGAGGACCGCGCGCGACGCGAACCGTCTCCCGTCGATGGTGGCAGGAGCAGCCTCGCCACCGGCATTCTTCTTGGCGGAAGTTACCATCAGAAACGCGGATCCCTCGTCCCGCGCAGGGGGAGGCGGCTGCTCAGGGGGGGCGTCGAACGGCACCACCAGGATGATGGCGGCCAGCATGATGTAGGCGACGGCCGCGACGTAAGCTTGGGAGCTGATGGCGTAGACCATGGTTCGTCTGGTCACCTGCGATTTACGGTGTTCTATTCAAGCGCACCAAAAAAAACACCGTGTGCGCCGTGTACAGTAATATATAAACGATGGATTCCGTGCGCTCGGCGATAACGAGGTTGAAAACCGCCCCGAAGGGCGGGATCGTGTTCTCCGCGATCGCGGCGGCGGCCGTGGTGGTGGTCGTGGTCCTGCTGGCCCTGGGTTTCTCGCGTGCGATGCGCAAGAGACGCGGCAAGACCCAGCTCCTCGTCAGGGCGGCGACGATACGATCGTCCGACCCGGACGGCCGGGTGCAGTCCCGCACCAACGCCAACGTCGCGTCCGAGCGCGCCAACTGGGGCCTGTCGTTTTGGATCCGCGTGTCGGACTTCGCGGCCACGACCTCTCTGAAGCAGGTCCTGCACGTGGGCCAGACGGACCCGAAGGTGGCCATCTGGCTGGACAAGGACTTCCCTCGCATGTGGATAGCGCTGAAACACTCGTCTGCCCACAACTCCCCCGCGGACCGCCTGCCCGCGGACGAGTCGCTCGCAGACAAGATAGTGACGGAGTCGTGCCTTTACAAGGAGGTGCACGAGCGGTCCGCGTCGCGGTGCAAGGACGACAGACGGTGCTTCGTGACCCTCCTGGATTTTGTGGCGCCCACCGAGTGGACGCACATCACGCTGGCGGTCGCGGGGCCGCTGGTGCAGGTGTACAAGAACGGCGGACCGGTCCGGTCCATCGCGTCTCCCAAATCCGTCATGGCCTTCCCGTCCAACGACGGCGTCGCGGTCGGGTCCTTCCCCACGCCCGGGGCCAAGACGGCCACGGTATTCGACGGCGACGTGCGCGACCTCGTGCTCCACACGGACACCCCGGACCAGGCCGCCATCAAGGCGGCGATGTCCACCCTCCCGAGGCTCACCATGCCCAAATATCCGGGATGCGAGAGTTAGAGGATACTATATAATTATTCGGGTAGCCACAACAAATAAAGCAAGAGAGGAGGACGATGATGAAACTGGCCACGTACGCCGAGGCCCCCGCCTACATGCGGTATCCGAACGTGCTTGGGGGCTACCGCGCGAGCGGGACCTTCCGCTCCTGCCTGCGCAGCCTCTTCGGGTTGCACACCGAGACCTTCAACGCCTGGACGATGCTGGCGGGCGGGGCGGCCCTGAACCTCATGGTGTGGCTGCACATGTGGCCGCTGCTCCCCTCCGCCCAGGCGGGCCTGGTGATGGCCACGTTCCTGACTTCCGTGACCGGGCACGCCCTGTGCTCGGCCGCCTGCCACGTGTTCATGCCCCTGGGCAAGCGCGAGTTCTACTTTTTCCGTCGCCTGGACGTGTGCGCCATATACGCGGGCTCCGTGGGGATCAACCTGGCCCTGGCGTGGTCGGTGTTCACGTTCGCCCCGGCCGCCGCGAACGTGGCCCTGACCGCCTTCGTGGCCGCCTGCCAGATCCGCCGCATGTTCGGGCTGCGCAAGCGCGAGAGGGCCGGCGTGCTGATCCTGGACCCGTCTTCCCAGGTGCTCTCGGTGGGGAGCATCGTGGCGTGCTGGTCGGCCCCGCTGTGGTACGTGATCCTGTTCGCGGGCCGCGCGGCGGCCGGATCTTCGCGGTGGTGGAGCGCCGTGGGAGCCGTGGCCTCCCTGGCCGCCGGGGGAGCGCTGTACGCCGCGGGGCTGCCCGAGAGGTGGTGGCCCGGCCGCTTCGACGTCCTGGGCCACTCCCACCAACTCATGCACGTGGGCGTCGTGGCTTCCCAAGTGTTCACGTGCCTGTTCGTTTTCCTGTCTTCCCGGTGGAGGAGACCGTAATAACGACGCACGGCGATGACACGCCATCATCGGCGACAAAATGGCATCTTCCCTGACGACGAGGAGCGAGCGCCGCAACAACGCGGACACCACGGTGGACCTCCTGATGCGCAACCTGGCCCGCTTCTACTCGCGCAAGTCCAACATGGACGTCCTGCTGGCGTACGTGGACAGCAAGAGCGCGCCCGTGTCTCTGCGCACGATCGACTTCTTCGTCACCAAGTACTCGCAGACGCGGGCGATCGTGCTGAAGGCCTCGGACCCGGGGGACCTCAACATATCCAACGTCTACCTGTCTTACAAGGCTCAGCTCAAGGCCTTCCACAAGAAGCTGTTCGACCCCTTCCGGCGGCACGAGAAGATCATGTTTCGCTTCGACGAGAGCGTCAGCGTGACCACCACGGTGGCGCAGCTCAACTTTTTCAGGTGGCTGATAGAGGGGGACCTGCTCTCGTACATCCTGGAACACAAGGACGAGATACAGGCGGAAATGGACGCCTACGACGGCAGGAGCGGAGGGGGGCACCACCACGAGGACGCCCAACAACAACACCACGACCACCACAGGCCCGCCCCGCCGTCCAGCGCCACTCCGACCCTCACCAACATCACGCGCGGATGGAGGATCGTGCGCTTCCAGTAGTTGGCGGGATCCGGCCGAGGATTGTGTGGCGGCAAATAAACAAACGAGATGATCCAGGAAGCATCCGGCGCGGCCCGACGCGTGCGCGACACCGTGGGCGACAACCGCGCCTTTGCGGTTTTCGACGACTCGGCCAGCCAGGACCGGCAGCGCGACGGGACCGACTACTACGCCACCGAGGCCATCAAGAACCAGCTCCAGCCCAGCGTCGTGTCCGACCTGTTCTTCAGCGGCGCCAACATCGCCGCCCTGCACGAAGGCTTGCGGTACTCGGTGTTCAGGAAGTCCGACGGCCGGCACGTGATCGGGCGGCAGTCCGACGTGGACCTCAAGATCATGATGCGGAGCGCGTTCCTCACGCACTGCAAGCACCTCCCCTACGACGTGCTCGGCCAGGTCAGGGAGCTGAACGCCATCGTGCTGGAGGAGGCTGTGAGGCGCGTCATGTCCGAGGTGGACATGTACCTGCACTACCGCGGAGACGTGATCCAGCAACGGCAGCCCCTGGAGAGGCCCAAGAACGTGTCTTCGGCGGGCACGAAGACCCTGGTGACCTTCTGATCGATTCACAGCGGGTGGAGGAAGACCCTCAGCTGAAACGTGTGGTCTCGCCCCGCGAAGTCGTACGCGTTGCCGTAGATGTCCGTGAAAGACACGTCGATGGCGGCGAGCTTGGAAAGAGGGGGGTGAAGGGAGTGCGAGGTGGGCAGCAGGGCGCACTTGGACCGCGAATCGTTCGGGTTGTGCTTGTGGAGGACCGTGAACGCTCCGTGCATCGTGGGGTTGTTGCTCTTGAGGCGCGGCATGTTGTCGATGCGCATCACGATCGTGTTGTGGTAAGGGTGCGCGTGCAGGTTGGGAGGATGCTCCGCCCATATCTGGGATCCCCCCGAGGGGGAGCTGGAGCTGCTGTACGTGCGGTTGGAGAAACCCAGCACGCCGGCCAGAGCCCCGGAGCGCGTGAAGTCCAGGTCGAACGGGGCCGCGGGGATGGCGGTGGACTCGAAAACCACGCGTTCGGATCGGGAGCCCTCTCCCGGGTCCGGCGCCCGGATGACGCATCGTATGTCGTCCACGCCCGCGTCGACCATGGCTCGTTCCGCTTCGACCAAGAGCCCGGCGATGGAGTAGTCGCCGGAGTCCAGCCTGGCCGTGCTGATTCCGTTCACCACGAAAGAGTCCCCCGAATCGCGTCCGACCAGCCTGGCGGAGAACGGCACGTGCACGTCAAGGAGCTCCACGTGCGACACGTTGTGCAACGGCCCCTCCACCAACGCCGCTCTGTACTTGCTGGCCACGGGGTACGCTGACGTGTCCCTGGCCGAGCTGTCCACGAAAACGTTCACGTGGGACTGCACGACGTTTCGGGGAACCATTTTTTTTCTTCTTGTAAAACACAACATCGCGATCGCGCGCGCAAAGAAAGCCTTCATCATGCCCAAGCAGCAAGGTTGGAACGATGACGGCGTGGCGGATCTGTTCTCCATCAAGGGCAACCCCACGACCAAGACGGCGATCAACCGATTTCACAAAAAGTTCGTCGACTCTTTGAACGACCCGAGTTTCGGGGCGTCCAAGGACCAAAAGCTCAGCCTGGCGGTACTGAAGAACGACCTCAAGAAGTATCGTGCGGCATTCAATCAAGTCAACGACGGCGAGTTCTTCGATTTCGTGAAAGCCGGGATCAAGTGCGAGGACATGGACGACGTCATCAACGAGTTGGAGGCGACGCTGCAAGCCGTGTTGGTTTTGAGGGGGGCTTGCACCGACCAATACGAAACAACGGAAAGTAAACGTAAGACCAAGGTTGCGGAGATGAGCGAGAGGGCCAAAAAGGCCTATCTTGCTAAGATGAAGACTGAGCAGGGCATTCGTGACGAGTTCAACGCCAAGAGGACTAAAGCGTTCGCGTCTATGCCAGGCTGGTACGGCGTTCCCGGTGATGCCGGAAGGGTTTGGGAAAATGACGGCTTTGGTCCAAAGCCCTCTAACCCTTTCGGTAGCGACAACAACAATATTGGCGCTTAGAAGATCATCATCGATGTCGCTTCCCGGCCTGTGTTTGCCGCCGGTCGTTTGAAAAGTAGACATACGCTAAATGGCTCCCCGACCCGTCGCGCGCAGCCCCCACGTGCCCCGCCTGGAGTTCGCGGAGGCGTGGAACGGAGCCGTGGAGGCGCGGGCATGCAACCACGAGTGGCACGACAACGGGCCGCGCCTGGACTACGTGGCGAGGTACGTCAACGCACTGGTGTTGCCGCGCCTGGACGAGACGGTTCGGAGGTCGCTCTCGCGGGACGTGCGAGAGGTTCACATGGAGGTTCACGACTCTTACACCTATCTCGTCGACGAGGGATACCACGACTCGTCCACGATGGAGTGCAGCGGCGCCTACACGGACATGCTCGCGTTCGCCGGTCCCAAGGACGGAGGAGGGGGGGGCGCCACACTGGTTCCGGACGCGTACTTCATGGCCAACTGGGGCTTGCCCGCGCCCTCCACGATCGCCCAGGCCGTCCGCGACCCCAGCGCGTCGTTCGAGGCGAAGGCGGACGTCGTGTCGTTCTGCGGCACCACCACGGGCGCGAGGCGCCCTTCGCGCAACCGGCGGCTGGCGTGGTGCGTGCACGCGCTGGACCACGGCGGGTGCCTGGACTTCAAGATCACGCGCGTCGCGCAGATGCGGGAGGAGGACATCGAAGCGGCCGTGGGCAGGGACGCGTGGGCCCGCATCTTCGCCCCCCGCCGGATCAGCGAGGAAGCCCAGATGGCCAACAAGTTCCTGATGAACGTGGAGGGCAACACGTGCCGCTTCGACGTGTGGCCCTACCTGAGCAAGTCGGTGGTGCTCGTGGACAGGGAGGCGCGCGACCGGCTGTTCTACCACGATTCGTTACACGACCGGCAACACCACGTCTTGGTGGACATGGACGACATCGCCAAGGTCGCCAAGTACTACGCGTGCAACCCGCGGGAGGCGCGGCAGGTGGCGGAGTGCGCGCGTCGGACCGCGTCGTCCTTGTTCACCCCGGAGACGTGCGCGAGGCGGTGGGCGGAGGTGCTGGAGGGGCTCGCCGCCGACCGAGCCTGCTACTAGATGTCCCAGTCCCAATCGAGCTCCTTGATGGGCTCGCGCCGCCGCCTCTTCACGGCGCCGTCCACCGCCTGCAGCCAATCCACGTCGCAAGGGACGGCCCTCTTGGCGGCGGACACGGGCGTCGTGCGCTCGGTCAGGCAATCGGGAACGAACCGGGCGAGGACGGCCGCCACCTTGTCGCACATGTCCGCGTAGGCCCCGAGGGGGTAGTGGGGCACGAAGTTGATGCGCATGAACCCGTTCCCGCTCACGAACGTCTTGAGCACCTTGCACGTGCCGGGGGCCGCGTACTCGAAGTGCGCCTGGTTCTGCAGGTCGGATCGGGGGTTTTGAAACACGTTGAGGCGCAGGCTGCTCTTGCCGCCTCCGGCGGCGATGCAATGCTGGAGGGCGACCACGTTCAGGGACTGGCCGGGGTTCTTCATCACCAGCCGCATCGGCGCGTTGACCAGGTGCACGCTGAAGTTTTCTATCGGGGTGCAGCAGGCCTCGTCCGGATCGTGCATGGTCCCGAAGTGCACCATCACCGAAAGCAGCTTGGCGCTGGAGAACAGCTGGCTCGTGGTCTTGGCGCCCTTGAGGATGGATATCTTGCCGTTCTTCCACACCCGGAACTTGAACACCCGTCCTCCGCCTTCGCACGTCATCCACACCGTGACGGTGTTCTTCATGAGCTTTTTGACCACGTGTGCGCTGTGGAAGCCCGCACACTCCAGGATGGCCTTGGTGCAGGGGTTGTTGACGAACATGTGCGTGCAGTAGTCCGTCATGGAGTCCAAGGAATCGCCCGGGTTGAACCCGCGAACGCAGAACGTGGACGTGACCAGCTGGTACTCGGACGGTATTTCCACGTCCACCAAGTCGCCGCACCCCCTCATGCCGTCCACGAAGGTCTGGCGTATGGTGGAGATGTCCTCGTCTATGCCTTTGAGGTACACTTCGTTGATCTGCGTTTCCCCTGGAGTCAGCTCCATGCAAAGAGGAGCGGCGGATGGCGGAGAGCCGCATGGAGGAGCGATGTCTTCGCAGCCGTTCATCATCATCGTCGTGCTGTATCTTGGTTGGTTCGAGATGGCAAAAACACCGAAGGTAATGTGCAAATATCAAGCATGGCGAATGCTTTATACCTTTCATGAAACTATCTTTGGCAATGAACCAAAATATCTTGAGCTCGAAGACAGTGAAAAAAAAAGCACAAGACGAATATCTTTGGTGAAACGTACATTTTTCGTGAAAGTTTCAAATATCTGTGAAAATCGACAGATATCTGTAAAAAGTGGAACTATCTTTCTGTAAATCGATAGATACGTATGAAAGTGCAATTATCTTTCTGGAAAATCGGCAGATATGTACTAAAAGTGCAATTATCTTTCTGTAAATCTACAGATATGTATGAAAAGTGCAATTATCTTTCTGTCAATCGACAGATATGTATGAAAAGTGCAATTATCTTTCTGTCAATCGACAGATATCTGTGAAAAAGTGCAATCATCTTTCTGGAATTCGACAAGCTCCACGTGCAACAAGTCCGATTTCAACATCGGCCACACGTGGCTTCGAGCCTCGATGCATATCCCATCTTAAAACCTTTGAAGGAATGGCAAACGATAGTATATTTGCGTATCACATCATCGAAAAATCATATCAGAGCCAATATGATATGCCCCGGGTGCAAATCTTCTTTCACGCTGCACATGTCCCACCGCGACCTCGACCCGGACGAGGCGTCCCACTTCCACTTCAGCGAAGACGTTTCCGGATTCAGCCGCCACGGGAACCACGGGACTTCCGCGTCCATGCCGTCCGCCGTGACCGCTATCGTGGCTTGCAGGGGGTGCGATTTCACCAGCGAGGACCCGCGCTTGTTTGCGCTGTTCGAAGATGACGATGGGCCTCCGACTGGCCCGTCGCGGCACCTGTCGTCCACCAGCCGATCCAGCACCCCCGCGGCCCCGTCTTCCCCGAAACGCATCAAGAAGACCCGCCATGCGTGCGCTCAGGACCGCGAGGCGATGGAGGCCATCGCCAACGTCAGCATGTCCTGCGGCGTGAACGAGGGCCACGCGTCTCGAGCCGAGGAATACTTCTCGCGCATCTGCCAGGCGACCCACACGACCAAGCGGACGCGGGGGTATGCGGTGCTGGCCAGCATGTTCCTGTCGTTCATGGATCAGAACCGCACGTCCACCGTGCCGTACGACATCAAGGAACGCATCGGACGCGCGGTGGACCAGCACTTTTTCCCCGACCAAGCGCCTGCTGCTTCGGACAACAAGCACTGCAAGGCGTTCTGTCTGCGGGAACACGGCAACAAGCACGTCAACAAGCTGATCGGTATCGTGCGGGCCTCGCACGCCCCTCTGCCCTCGGTGGTCGTGTCCCGGATCACGTACTTGCGGGACGTGCTGGCGATGATGGCTTCGTCGGCCATGGACCCCTTTTGGGAGTGCGCGGAAGAAGTCTGTTCGGAGAATCGCAAGGACATGCAACGCGACGTGCGCGCTGCGGTGGACCGTATGGACTCGTCTCCGCACATCCCCACGGGCTGCAAGGCCAGCGTGTGCGCCTGCCTCGTGACCGAGGTTATCGGCGAGTCCCGCAAACTCGGAGACGACCGACGAAAGAAGCTGCGCTCGGCGATGGCGGGAGTGGCCCAACACGTCGGGGCTTCCCCGCGCTTGGTGTGCAAACGTTTCGACGACATCAGGGAGGTCGTACAAAAATTATCTTCTACAATTGTATAACCCAAAAAGCGCTCGATGTCTTACTATTACGGAGGCAATGCCGGAACAGACTTCTGGGGCGGCTCCGAGTCAACTGCTTACCTCGGCGGCGATGCCGACTACTACTTGGGCGGCGACGAGGAGGGGGAGGAAGATATCTTCGGCGGGGCTTTCGCCAAGGGACACTCCCCATGGAACAAGGGCCTCGCCAAGAAGAAGCGCGCCTCCTCCAAGAAGCGCTCTCTCTCCAAGAAGCGCTCTCTCTCCAAGAAGCGCTCTCTCTCCAAGAAGCGCGCCCCCTCCAAGAAGCGTGCTCCCTCCAAGAAGCGCGCCGCCTCCAAGAAGCGCGCCCCCTCCAAGAAGCGCGCCGCCTCCAAGAGGCCCAGGAAGCTGCCCGCCTCCTTTAAGAAGTATTCCCTGATGGCATAATCAGCGTCGTAGTGTTGCATAATGATTGCCTAATGAAAAATGAAAGCCGCCCGCGTTTTGGCCCGCCTGTCTAGCCCCCCCGGCCTGGGGGTTCAACTAGCATTGTCGATTTCGATCGTCGCGGCTGTGGCGATCGCCACCGGCGTGTACGTGTCGCTGGATCCCGAGTCTCGGCTGAGCGCCGGCAGGACCCTCGCCGTCCCCAGAAAGTCCTTGGACGTTCTGTCGGGATACGTGACATCCAAGCACATGACCGACAACCCAGCCGTGTACGCGCCACGCGAAATCCCGCAGCAAGGTTCGGCGTTCTCCTACTGCTTCTGGGTGTACATCGACCCGTCTCGAAGCGGGGCGATGGAACACTGTCGGGCAAAGACGCTGTTCTGCAAAGGCACCCCCGAGCAGTACGCGTTGTCCCCCGCTTCCTCGTCGACCGTCCTGCGCTACAGGGTCGCGATGCCCTGCGTCTCCATTTCGGAGAGGGACGGGTGCAACACCATGACTCTGGGGTTCAACACCACCGCGGAGAGGTACATGGAGATCCCCCTGCGCGCGTTGTCCGCCGGAATGGACCCCCTGAGGACGAGCGCGGGGGCCGCCACGTTCGCGCTGGGGAACTGGGTGATGTTCACCCTGGCTTTCGAGGACGGCTTGGACGGGACTTCGGTGACGGCGTACTGCAACGACGCCACGGTGTTCGCCCTCTCCCATTCCAACTTCGACGGGCTTGCCGGAAACCACCTGGTCCCGAACAAGGGGCGGCTGCACATCCTGCCCGACGCCGACCCCGGCGACGCGTCCATCCACCTCGGAGACATCAAGTACTTCAACTACGCGGTGGGGCCGTCGCAGGTCCATTCGCTGCTGGCCAAGGGCCCGCCCGACGCGAGAGCGGTGGTCGACGCCCGCCAGTCCGCCGCCGCCTCCTCCGCCACCAGGTTCTCCGTGGACGCGTCCAAGGTCGACACGATCTACAACGTGGACGTGGGCGGGCCTTGAAAATCGCCGAACGCGTTCGAAAAAGCCCCGTAATTTTTGGCTGGCCAATCAAGTACAACCGCCGGCGATTCGATGCTTCTTCCCAGGGACGTGCTGGAGATCGTCGCTGCCCGCCTCAGGGAGGACGTGTCGTTCGTATACACGCGCGAGGACTACACGTGCAACATGCGGGCGGTGCTGGGACTGGGGCAGCCGCAGCGCGCCGGTGCAGGCACGGTGGTGAACGCCGGGGCGGCGGCCGAGAAGTTCGGCGTGACCGCTCAGTACCTCCTGTCTCCCTACGCGGACGACGATGCGGCGGAAGGAGTGAGCTTGGCGGAGGCTCGGCGCAAGGTCCGTCTGGCGCACGGGTGCTCTTCGGCGGAGTGGAAGGTGCACATGCTGACGTCCATGATGGGCCTGGCCCGCACGCGCGTGTGCCACAAGCTCATGCATGCGGTGGTGTCGGTGTTCCTCCCGTCGGATGGCGGGGACGCCGAGCCCGATTGGAAGCGGGTGACGTGCAACCGGGATCTGGGAGGAGCGACGTCCAAGGTGCGCATCCTAGTGCACGAGCTGGGCTCCCCGGGGATACGCGATCACCCGCGCGTGCGCAACATGACACGCGGCGAGGCCGTGCGCATCGTCGAGCAGTACGTGGCCAACCCCGCGTGCTGCGTGGACTCCCTGAGGTTCGCTCTGGCGCCCGACCCCGCGTCCCAGCTCGCGATGATAGGCGGGATTCTTCCGGCCGGCGTGCACCACCGGCTGGGCGAGCGGATGTCGCGCGGGCGCCCGTCGGCCCGCCTCCCTACGCGCATGTGGAAGCGCGCGGTGTCCCTGGCGACCGTGCCGTGGCACGACGACATGGTGGACATGGCCTTGCGCTTCCTCCTCCTCCGGGGGGGCGAGGACGTCGGAGAGCTCAAGGCACACGCGGAGTCCCTGTGGACCTGGCGCATGGAGGCCATGGGCATCCCCGAGCACATCCGCCGCTTCGTCATCGACGCGTGCGAGGCCCGAACGGTGGAGACGCACGTCCGGTCCCTCGCGGTGATCGTCCACCACGGCCTGCAACCGTCCCTGTTCTCGTGCATTCCCGGCATGATCGCGGTCGTGGACGTCTGCCTGGCCGGCGGAGGCAGCGGCGGGGCGGGGGGCAGCATGATGGACCTGCCGTACAAGTGGATCCCCCGCTGCTGGCAGATGATGGATTTGGCGGACGTGACGGACGAGGCCGCGCGTGCGATCGGCGGCGTCTTGCGGGCCTTCCGCGACCTGCAAAACGCCCTGGGACAGCACGGTCTAGACGTCAGGGGGGACAGCCCCACGTCGCGCATGTTCGTCACGATGGCCGAGCGCGATAACGGACGCCCCACGCTCGAGCAGGCCGTGGACGCCGTGGTGGAGAGCGACTTCCTGCATCGAAGCAAGATGTACTCGCGGGCGATGCGGGCGTGCAAGTCGGTGTGGCCGGACCGACGCACCCGCATGAGGTGGTGCAAACGCGCGGCCGTGCACGAGTGCCTCTCTAACCGCGTAAGCGTCCCCGAATGCATCTCGCGCAAGTACACGCTGGAGGGGACGCAGTACGGGTACGACCGCGTGAGACGCGCCCTCATGAGCGTGGAGCCACAATAATAAAACCCCCGAACGAATGCTGGAATTCGTCGAAGACATAGAAGCCTCGGAGGTGGTCCGGCTCGCGGCCTTTGTGCGGGATACCACGTTGGGGGGCATGGCCCTGGCCGTGTTCGGCGAAGACGACGACGCGCGTCGGGCCGGCCTCCCGCTCCCCCTTCTCGTGGAGACCCCGCAGGCCTTCCTGGACGTCCTGCCGCGCTTCGACCCCGCCCGACACTCCGTGGTGCGCAAGATGGTGTGCCTGACGCCCGACCACGACAGGCTCGTGTGCATAGCCGCCAACCTGCTGTCCCTGGGGGTGTGCCTCGTGAAGAAGCCCGCCGCCCCCGCTCGTGCGATCAAGCGACGTTGATCCTGCGCAGCGTGGGCCGCATCACCACGGGCCGCGAGGAGTCGTTCGCGATGGCGTCGAACACCTCGTCCACGTCGTTTTCCGAGAACTTCTCGTACAGCTTCTGGCGGATGGAGCTGTTGTTCACGGGAGGCCGGGCCTGACGCACCGTGTAACGCACCCGGCACTCGCGCGTGTTGACGTCCTCGATGTCGAACCGGCGCATGTACTCGGTTATCCTCTCGGCCAGGGCCGCCTTGCGTTTCCGCAGGGCCGTGGCCTGCTTGTTGAGCTCCTTGAGGACCCCGTCGACCTCGATCCACTCCTTCAGGTCGGCCTTGAACTCCGAAAACTCCGAGACGGTGGGCTTGGGCTTTGGGCCGTCTGGGACGGTCACGATAGCGGAGGAGTGGTCCGTCATCGGTGCGCGTGGTGTATGCGATGGGCGGTGGCGTCCGTCTTATTGCGATCGGTGCGGTATAATAATAGTACACGCACTCACTTGCGATCATGGGAGCCTTGACCGATTCCCTCGAGAACAACCCGCTGGTGAACACGATGGTCTCTTGCTTGCTGGGGTTCGGCCTGGCCACGGTGTTCCGGCGCATGTGCCTGTCCGACGACTGCTCCGTCGTGCGGGGCCCGAGCGAGGCCAGCACCGAGAAGTACCGGTACATGGTGGCCCCGGGCCAGTGCTACCAATACCGCAGGGTGCCCGTCGAATGCGCGCACAAAACAAACGGCGCGTGACGCGCAATCATCATCGCTCCTCCATGGAATCCTACCTCGCCAAGCTGGACGACCAGCTTCTGCAGCAGCAGAAGGTTCCGACGGGCGGCGACACGCAGAGCCACCGCAGGCGCGTCGCGGAGAGCCACCGCAGGCGGGTCGTGGAGAGGCAGAGGCAGTTGCTGGGCATGGCGGCCTCCGCGCACGAGCTGAACGCGCATCTCCACACGCTCCTGCTCGCGGTCGTGAATGACGCCCGCCGGTGCTACGAGACGGTGGCGGAGGTCCTGCTGGGGACGCGGCGCGGGGTTTCGGAGCAGGAGCGCATACGTGCGGGCCTGGGCGTGAGGGAGCTCGTGCACAGACTCGAGGAGCTCGCGAAAAAGATTGGCGGATAAAAAAATCATCATGACCACTGTTGTTGCCGCCGCAGCATCATCGCCACCGGATCGCGACGCGCTGGCCCTGGAGATGCATCGCGCCGCGTGCCGGCACATCAAGGGGTGGAGGAAGACCCGCGAGCGCTGTTCCAGGGTGTGGGTGGCCCTGATCGTGATGTTCTGCGTCGCGATCGTGGCGTACGGCACGGCCGCCGCCTCTCTGGTGCTGCTGCCCGAGACCAGCAACCTGATGCCCCCCGCGATCGTCATCCCCGTGTGCACGTGGGTGGCCCTGGGCTACGTGATCACGCTGGTGGTCGGGAACTTGGAGTTTGCGCGCCTCATCGTGGACGTGAGCCTGCCGTCCACGGCACTCAAGGTGGTGACCTTCTTGCAGGTGGTCGTGTCCGTGATCATCTCCGCATCCATTCCGTTCACTTCGCACGCCGCGGGGAGGGCGTGGTGCGCCGTCCTGCTGGGCGTGCAGGCCATGCTCCTCGCGGCCTCGTTCACCATGCGCCAGACGACCCGCAACCGTCAGCAGGCCAAGGACGCGTGTGGACTGGTCGGCACGGCGTCCGAGATCCTCAGGAGCCTGAACTTTAACAAGACCTCCTCCCCGATGAGCGCGGCGGACCTGACGGACATGTTGGACGAGGCCTCGTCCATGCTCGCGTGCGACTCCTCCGACCAATGCACGTCCCCCCTCGACAAGTTCCGCGTCTCACAATAAACGAACGAACTCAATGTCTTCTCCTCTGCGTCGCAACAGGGACCTGGTGATCGCCGCCGGGGTGTTCGGGTCCGCGTTCTCCGCCGGGGCGGTGCTCGGGCTCACGATGCTGAAGAAGACCCCCCTCGCGAACTACACGTTGGTGCTCTCGTCCGTGGCGGTGGCGTGCTGGGTGTCGTTGGGCGTGCTGGTCAGGTACGGCATCCGCATGCGCCGGGCCGCCAGGGACATGCTCCAGCAATCCACGCGGGGGGCCACGGCCCTGGTGTCCGCGTGCCCCGAACTCTACCGGATGTCCAAGGATGCCGCCGACCCGCCCGCGTTCAAGTGCTCCCTCCACCCCGACGTCAAACCCGCCTCCGTCCCCAAGGCCCCCAGGGAGTTCAGGGTGTCGCACGACACCGAACTCTCCACCGTGTGCTCGCTGGGGGAGTCCACCCCGTGGTCTGCCGCCGACGCCCTGCGCGGGGCGTGCCGCACGCTCAAGAGGCAGGGCAAGTCGGACTGGGAGTGCATGGACGCCTCCATGACCAACAAGGTCGGGGAAGTGGTCCTGGGGCCCGGCAGCGCGCATTCCGCCTCCTCCGCGAGCCGCGCGTGCTCACGGACTCACGCGGCCGCTTGCGGTCGACGGGGATGCACTGCGGTGGCCTCAGCCCTGGCAGCAAAGTAAAAAAAATCACCCGGACCGGTGGTCCAGAACCAAGCACGCCAGTGCCGCCGCGCCGTAGACGCACGAAGCCACGGTCTGCAGCACGGTGTTCCCGTGGATCGCCAGGGGCAGAGACGCGACGACCGCCGCTCCCACGGCGACGGCGGGCCCCGCGAACGCCACCACACGGGGAGGCACCTCGGAGAGGATGTGGGCCCCCCCTCCCCCTATCAGGGACACCACCGTCAGCGCGAAGAGCGCGAACGTGACGAACTGGGCGCGCGAGCACCACGTGTGAACTCCCTTGGCCGGGGGCAGCATGTCCTCCGAGCAGCTCTCGGCGCCGATCCGGGAGCACGCCTCGGCCGCCGCGGCCGCAGCAGTGGCGGAGGGGACCTTGACGCCCATGTTGCAGCGCATGACGGCGGCCTCCGTCAGCAACGCGGTCCCGACCGCGGCGACCGCGATGGCGGCCGGCAGAGCGGCGCCCTTGGCTATCTCGGACGCCTTGGAGACGAAGGACTGCCACAGCTGTTGCTGGGGGGAGGAGGACTTGGAGTAACGTGCGTAAACGCTGGAGCACCACGCAACCAACAGGGCCAGAAAGGCGTGCGCGACCGGGGCGGCTGACACCGAGAGCCCCGCGGCCGCGCGGGGAAGCGGGGCGGTGTTGAGGAGGGCCGCGATGGCCACGAATGCCGCGAACGAGTACGTCGACGTGTAGGATGAGGGGGGCATCTTGCGGGCTCGAGTTTTTTTGTCTGCGGTGGTTATAAATACGCACGGTCGCCTACTAGATGGATAAGGCGCGTGTCTTGCTGTTGGTTCTCCTGGTGGCCCTCCTCGCGATGTCCGCCTTCGGCGGAACGGTGACGTTCGAGCGCTTCTCGGAACCGTCGTCCACGGAGGCGAGGGAGGATGCGGAGATGGTGGCGCGGCTAGAGGAGCAACGTAAGCCCTCGTGGCGCGCGGGCTCTCACCCGGCCCCGTTCGAAGCGTCCTCCTCTTCGTGCAAAGGCCTGAACCCCGCCACGTTGTGAGGCCGGCTTTTTTTTCCTTTCCACACTGCAAACCCGTTGAGGATATTTGCTCGCGCGCGATGGCCTCTCGTGAAAATGAGTGCAAGGTCAACGACGACCGGGCCGCCGCCCCCATGCGTTCCTTGTGGGACCAAATGGACAAAATGTCCGACGGTCTCGTGTTGGAGAGCGTTCCAACAGCTGCGTCCTCCGATGCAAGAGGGGATGATACCGTGTTGTTGGACAACGTCAACAAATTGTTCGAAGCTTTTTTCGGCGAACCATGCAGCACCCAGAGGCTGAGATACGTTGATTTCGTGGAGGACGATCCCAACAACGACGTCCTTGGGTTGTGCTTGCTGTTTTTTTACCCGGGAGCGAAGGTGCTCGAAACTATGCAATATACCCCCAAGGAAATCGTACGCCGCTTCTTGGCGCCCTCGCTGACGATACGAAAGGACGACAAGCTGAGCATTTACACGTGGAAATTCCACGACACACGGAGCCGTCAAGAGGCGTTTGAAGTACAAGAAGAGACCGAAGAAGTGAAGTTCGTGCGGGCTCGGATGTCGGTGGACGACATCTCGTTGATGACCGTGGTTAAATTGCAACCGCAAGGATTCATTCGGGACCACTTCGAAACAATGATCGCCGATATGTGCAAGACAGGTCCGGTGGTTCCTCCCGGTGCGGCAGAGGAAAAGGTGTCGGACGACGACAGTGGTGTGGAAGGTTTGGATCGGTTTACGCATGGGATCCTGCGCAACAAATATGAAAATGATGACATTGATCGTCACCTGTATCTCTTGGAACAGAGATTCGGAGCCCGTGTTGTGTTGGGACACATCTTGTGCGCGTTCGTCAATTTCGAGCTGCTCATCAATCTCCGATCCCTCGAAGATCGAAAAAAACAAGGTTACAAGCCCAGTTGTTACGAATGGATTTATCGCATCCGGGCGAATACCAAGATGGATAATGTGAAGACCGTGAAAGACAACTTGTTTGGCCACTTGAAAAGAGAGGGGAAAATGCACGAAAACTTGAACTACATCATATCGAAACATGAAAAAAACATTCCAAAAGAGGTCTTTGAAACCGTGTTTGATCATATCAGGTATCAAGTGTCAGAAAGATACTTTTTGAGATCCAGGGCACACTCGCACAGCATGGACTCGAGTCGAAGCACGTCGGTAGGTGATTCCGGCGACAACATGATAGTTGATCGTACGCCGACGGGTGCGGATGAAAGCGAAGAAGAAGAGCTCCCGGATGATGCATCGATGGATACGAATGAACCATCCGAAGCACCAATCCGACCGGACGATGAATTGACACCCCAAGAACGAGAGAAAGAAATCCCGACCAACGAAAAACCAGGTGTGATGACACGAGCAATGACGAGTAAAATGACTGATGCGACGAATGCATCGAAGAAGCAGAGAACAGACACGGCAAACCCAAGCACACCAAAAGAAAGAACGCATACCATGGAAACACGATCTACAAACCCAGGTAACAACACGACCCGCAAATAAGCCCAAGACTCCTAATCGAGGACAATCACGCGATGAACAAATCGTATTTCCTGTGCTTCCCCGACAGTATGGTGCGGGCCATACTGACCATCGTCCGCCTGGCGTGCGACGCGTGGGATGAAGTCACGCGAACGCTACGCGGGCTCCCGCAGCGTGTCGGCCTGCCCGTGTGCACCACGGTGACGGTGTCCACTTACGACCGCAGCCACTTCCACGCCGTGACGCCCCTGTTCTTCAGCGTCAACTCGTTCTCGCAAAGCCACCTCCCGTCCCAGCTGTCGATCGCCGGATCTCCGAACGGCCTCGCTCTGTTGGCCGTGGACGTGAGGCGGGGATGCCTTCCGCTCTTTTCCTCCCTGTGGCCCGTGGACGAGAGGATCGTCTCTTGCGAATCTGCAGTGGACCTCACGTCCGCGATCCTCGGCCAGGGGCCCGATAAGCCCTCGTGGAACGCAGGGTCCACGGTGTGCGAGGTGGTGATGCTCTGCTCCGACCGACGCTCGGTGGACGCGACCCACGCGCTCAAACGGGTCTGGCGCGGCTCCTCGCCGCCTACCGTGGGAGACGTGGTCAAGACGGCAGTGCACTGCGGCCTCATGCGCCCCCGGGACGTGGCGTTGGTGTCGTGTGTGCGCGTGATGGGGTTCGATACGGACTCCGGCGCCCTGTTCGAAAGCAAGTACCCTGCATCCTCCCCCGACGCCCCTATCGACCCGCGATGATCAAGTCCAGGTGGTGGATGTACTGTTAATGACTTGCGCGTTTCGGAAGCTCTTCAGCTCGTCCACGTTGCGGAACGTCTGGCGCGGCCCCACGGTGTCGTGGTCCACTATGCGCGGGGTGGACAGGGCCAGGTGCGCGTCCGAATAGTGCAGGCCCCTACCCATGGTGTCCCCCCCGAAGTCCGATATGGGCTCGTGCACGTCGAAGCGCTCTTCGCACCCACCCAGCCCGAGCCCGTTCGCGGCCACGGGGTGGACGTATCGAATCAGGTGCGTGCTCGCCTTGGCGCCGGCGTAGGCTCCGGAATCCGCGCCGAGGGGCGCGATGGTCTCCTCTCGCCTGCTGGCGCCCGCCGGCGAGGAGAGATCGGCGTACCCGCGGTCGAACAGGGTTTCATCCCTCTTGAAGTCGCGCTCGAAGGAGAACCCCTCCCGGAGCGGCGTACCCGAAGGTCCGCCCACGGCCCGCACGGCGGGTTGGTACGTCGCCGCCGTTTTTTTGTAGAGGCTCTCGATTCCCTCCCGAGACCGAGACGGGTCGTCTCCACCATCGGGAGAGTCGGAAATGCGATCGTACATCGAGACCAAGTTCTTGTAAGCCACGTACAGGCGTTCGAACTTGTCCTGCGACCCCCCGGGCTTGTCGGGGTGGGCGGCCACGGCGGCGGCTTTGTATGCGCTCTTGATGTCCGCCAGCGTCAGTTGGGAAGCTCTGGAAGGGTCCAGCCCCAGCACCTCGAACGCGCATGGCCCCATCGTATGTCTTGCTGTCACACTACAAGTATGCAGTCCGTTCGTCCGTTCGGTTTATTGTTATTGCTGCGTCGCCCGCACCGGGATCGTTCGTATAATAATCTCAACGATCCCGGTGCGTACAACAATAATCTTATACGCAATGGCCGACGTGCACGTCGGGCCGTTCCGGGACATCGACAACCACATGCTGTTCGTGGACAGCTCCAAGCGCGACCTCTCCAAGCACCCGAACTCCGCCGACATCTCCCTGGAGTTCGCGGACCCCTTCTCGATGGTCGTGGGGTTCGAGATCCTGGACGCCAGCATCCCCAACGTGATGTTCTCCACGGACGCCACGTGCAACGCCTTCTCCCTGCTGATCGCCGAGGAGCGTCGCTTCCTGGTGGACTCCGAGCACGCTCACAGGGTGAGCATGGCGTGCAGCCGCAACATGGCGCCTCTGCGCCCGCAGACCAACTTCGCGCACTCCACGCTGGTGTCCTTCGTGTTCTCCGCCGGGCCGCACCTCCACGACTCCGCGCACGTCCCCACCGGCCCCCTGTCCGCCACGGACCGCGTCATCGTCCACGAACGGCTGGTCCACGGGGCGACGGTCTCCACCAGGGACGGAGACGACCAGGGATTCGTGAGCTTGGACGGGCACTACTTCGTGAGGTTCGACGACTGGGACTCGCCGGATGCCGTGGAGTTCCTCTCGTCCACGTCCCGAGAGAACGCGTTCGCCGTGCGCGTGGCAAACGGGGGGGCGATGCAGCTCCTGCGGGTGTCGGACGGATCCATGTGCACCGACTGCGCCTCGCGCGTGCAGGAGGAGACCAGCTACCACCGCGTGGACGTGCACGCCGAGCCCGGCAACTACAGCACCCAGACCATGTGCTGTCACCTGCGCGACCTGCTGGAGCCGTTCGGGGTGGACGTGGGGCCGGCGGCCACGTGCGGGTCTTTCGACAAGTGTTCCAAGCTGATGCTGAGGAGCGAGCGGCCGTTCCTGGTCAACATGCTGGGCACGACCATGGCCCGGCAGACGGGGTTCGCCAACGTGGCCCTCGGGGCGAAGCCTCAGATCGCCGTGGGAGGAACGGCCATGCCGCTCGCAGACCTGATGCCCAACAACGACTGGTGCGTGCGGTCTCCGGGCGTGTGCGACAACACGGGGGAGCGGTACTTGGTGCTGAGGTGTCCCGAGCTGGAGAACAACGGGTCGGCGTTCAAAACCAAGACGTACGACGGCGTGGCCATATTCAAGATGGCGGCGGGCCCGAACTGCATATCGGACCTGCGCTTCGATTACAAGAACGTGCAGCCCGCGCTCTTGCACCCGATCGGCCGCGTGTCCAGGCTGAGCTTCCGGTTCGAGCGTTCGGACGGCCGCACGTGCGACTTCCAGGGCGTGGACTTCCAGTTCCTGGCGTGCGTGCGCACGGTGGCCACTCCGCGCATAGAGTCGTTCGGGATGCGGAGCTCCCTCAACCCCAACTACGAGCCCGGGGCTCCCGCCGCCACCGCGGGGCACGTCGTAGGAGGTGGCTGGGGGGCAGAGAGCGATCGTGTCGGGGAGGAACGTGACGAGGAGGAAGAAGGCAGCGGCGGAGAAGGCTCGTCCGCTCAATGGGAGTACGACAGCAGCAACAGCCTGGCATCCGACGAAGAAGCGGAGAGGTTGCACGACAACGACCTGGACTCGGACTACTAGAAGAAGGAGAGAGCGAGAGCTACGCCACCACGACGTCCGCACAGTTCCTGAACTCCTCAGGATAGGTTGCTCCGGGCGCCGTGCATCTCGTCCTTTCCGGCCAAGGAACGAAGTAGTTCTTGGATCCGATCTCGGCGTACGGAGGAGGTATGCAGGATTGTGCGGTGGTCCAGTCCCACATCAGGACCGAGCGTCCTCGCTCTGCGTTCCGGGGAACCTGGTACCTGACTTCGTAGAAGGGCGTCCCGAAGTAGTTGTTGTACCCGTCGGAACGCCGGGGGACCCTCCCCCAACGAAAGTCGCGCCTTCCGTCCAACTGCGGGGTTTGTGACGAGCCGCTTGGAGTGTCCGTGTGCTCCTTTCCTGCAGCCCCCCTCACGCGCGGCAACCAAAACGTGGAGTTGTTTCCGGGTCTGTGAAGGATGTGGCAGGCGGTGCCTTTGCACAGTCTCATGCGGACCACTCCCCCGTGATTGTTCCAAATCACGAATCTCACGGTGATGTTTGCCCCCGGCGCGAGGGAAGACACGGGGTTTCCGGCGGCGGAGTAGCGCGTGGATCCGGCAGGAGCGCCACACACTCCGTAGAGGCCGTTGGGCCACCTCGAAGCACCGTTCCTGCTCACCGCCTGAGCGCCCCCGAAGTTCAAACTCATCGAGTTCCACTCTTGGCCCCGGATGTACGCCAGGTAATTGCGTGGAGGAGGGTGGATCATCAGGCCGTGCTGCACCGAAGACCGTGCGAAGAGCATGGCGCAGAACATTAACAGGACTGAGAAGTGCATTTACTTCTCGGTACTTGTCAACATCATTGACACCGGACCTTATGTCATTTCCCTGATAAAATAAATGTTTACCACTCGGTCATCGCGCTCCACGGCCCAGAGAATACTCTGAGTCCGCTGGATGCACCTGGCACAATGTGATATTCAGGGCGTGTAAATTCGTGAACGTAGCGGTTCCCGCTGTGCAAATAGTTCAGGAAGGGTCCCGGGTGAATCAGCTCTTTGCTGCATAAACCATCGCACAACCTGGAAAACATGCACACCTCTCTGCACTTTGACATCGTGGCGTGAATTCCAAACACGAGAAGCTTGGTTTCCGATCCTGGCTGGAGATCCAAATTTTGTATTTCCGATGACAAGTCGTCGAAAGAAACAACAACTTTTGGCATGCACTTGCGCGTAGCAGTAGGGGATGATGTCACGTACTCTTGGATGTTTACAATGGTGCTACTCATGACATGTTTGTCGTGGAATATTTCGGCCAGGATGTCTACTCCGTGTGTTTCTTTCAGAGCTCTCAGTACCTTGACCTCCGTACAGGCAGATCCACAGCAGAGTCCGATCGCCACATATTTGAACCTTTTGCTGCACCCTCCGGAACTCAGAATTGCTATGCGGTTGTTGATGTCTGCTGCAATAGCATCTGCATCTCCCATGATTTCTGGTACCCACGGTCCTCCCCACTCTGCTGTGTCCCAAGGCCACACTATTCCACGCCCGCGGTCAGTTGGCGGCGGGTCTTCTTGTTCTTTCGCTTTCTTACAATTTGTCGTAGCCCCCCCAGTAGCCCCAAATTGGTCAAACAACAACGCCGGCGATGTGATTATGTTGGTCCGATAGCGGTACAAAACGCAAGCCTCGGATCGTGTCGATATGCGATTTCCGGTGGAATTATCTACCATACCGAATGCGTTGCACAAATCCACTAACTCGCGGATGTTGCCGCCATAAGCCGTCATTGCTAGAGGCATTTCGATGCCAAAACATGACATGAAAAAATGGGCCTTGTCGTAACATCTAGATCGTTCAAGATACGTGATTTCCGATATGAGATCCTTGACAGCGGCGACAATCAAAGTGTGGCCTCTTTCGTTGTTTTTAATCCGGTAAATATTATGTTGCTCGATTTCATCCACTTGCTCGGCAGTCAGGAAGTCAAACACAAAAATCTCTTCGTGGACTCGTACGCCATATTGTTTATTCAGGGCACGTAGAATCCCGATTTCAGTGTCCAAGGGACGACCTCCTTTGCAAAATACGATCATAATGCACTCTTTAGCACCGCAGTTCTGCAAGATGCGTTCGCTAAGGTCCTTGCCGATTTCTTCGCAACAACGACGAATTACATCAGTATGTGTTTTGGTAGTTGACGATCGATGATCGTCAAAGCGTATGCAAAGCGGACCACCATACCGGTGTTCGGGATCCAGACCCATCACAAATATCACATTGATTTTGCGGTAGAGTTATACCGCCACCTCCTCCGCATCCACCGGCTTCGCACGCATGCAGACACGACGTCAGTGCCGCTCACATTGCTGGAGGTTCTTGGAGCAGCTTTGCACCTTCGTGGTTTCCATCTGTAGCCAAGCTTTGTTGGCGTTGGTAGTTTATGCGGCACACCAGCTGGTCGTTCCATTTGACTTCGTAGGAATACTCGTAGTGAATCAAAATAACATTCCGAGCCAGTTGCTCGACGGTCCCAGCGTCATGGTATCCACCATCGACCAGCGGTTGGCGCATAGTCACCCTGAATCCTGTGGGTATGTTGACCTGCACATGGTCGCTGTCCAGCACGGTGATTGCAGCACTGTTCCAGTCGTGCTTGGCTATCTTCATATAGTACCTTTCATCGAATTTCAAATACTTAGGCTTGTTGTCGCGTGTGCAGTGATAACTCAAATGCATGGTTGTACTGTCGTGACACGCTTCAGCAAGAGCATTATACATGTCGTCAAACGAGTGACGCATACCGTTTTCAATATAGTTTCAATGTTGCAGAACAACCCGATGCACGGCATTTGACAGCCATTGGCAGTGGGTCACGAGTCACGACTGCCAGCAAAATCAGTGCATGTGATTTCCAGCTATTCACAGACAAATACGATTTCAGAGGTACCACACGATGGAAAGGACGCACGCGGCCAGGACCATCATGATTCCCACGAAGAACTTGCGGTCGGCGCTTCCCGCGAGCACGTCCCACATGCCCGCCGCATCTTTTACATGCAACCCCTCCACCAGCACGGCCTTCCACTCCTTGACGGCCAGCTCCAACATGTCCGCCGCGCTCATCTCGGAGTACCGCTTCTTGCGGGCGCGCTCCTCTTGGATCACCGAGGAGACCTTGTTGGCCGCTTGCACCAACTTCTCCTCGTTGGCCATCATCTCGTTGTACACGTCCTCCTTGCTGCTGGTGGCGATCACGTCCATCGTGCGTGCGTCGCTTTCTTGTGCGGGACAATACGCGTGCACGCAACCAGACAGACCGCCTCCGCCGATCACATGCGGGCCTCGAAAGGGTCCTCGCGGGCCCACACGTCGTACACGTCCTCCCCCACGGCCTCTCTCAACGCCCGCGCGAACCCCACTTTGGCGGCCCGCCTCGCCACGCGAGACACCGCGTCCCCGCTGGACACCACGAGCAGCAGCCCGTCGAGGACCCGCAGCATTCTCGCTCCTCCGCCCCCGTCGTTCTTCTCGCTTGTTGACACCCCTTTTGCCCGCACGGCATCCCTGGCCTCGCGACACAACCTCTCCAACTCGTTCAACGCCTCCTCGCGGGGGGGGGCAGCCGCCATGTGCTCTCCTCGATAGATTCCCGGCGATAAATAACGTGTCCTTCGCCGTTTCTTCTTCTTCAACACACCACCGGACCTGATCAGCGCTTGCGACTCACCAACGCCTCCACCTTCATCCCGGACGCTCCTATGAAGCCGAACGTGAACTGCGCCGAGGCTCCCAGCCCCCCGGCAGACGTCAAGTGGTCGGGGAAACCGTACTCGTTCTTGTTCGGCCTCTTGACCACGTTCCACGCGTCGCGGACGGCCGCGCTCGTCGGGGTCAGCGCGAAGCGCACGTTCTCCGCGGATGCCACGGAAGAGGACGTGTTGCGCGCGACCACCTCGTAATGCGTCCACTTCCCCGTGCCGTCCGTCCAGCTGTTGATCTCGGTCACCTTGAGCTCGATGGAAGGGTTGCCGCCGGGGCCGGAAACGGGTTTGGCGGGAGGTGGAGGGGGTGTGGAGGGGC
>JACCDZ011112833.1_pt1 | contig 26802 bp, 28 predicted proteins | sample 7449551 | NCBI WGS metagenome assembly JACCDZ01 (sample SAMN15323452, study PRJNA562643) | freshwater metagenome | isolation source: river surface water | place: USA:Blue River Watershed | collected 2017-08-18 | reverse complement strand
TGCGCCTGCAAGGTGAAAGCGAATGGAAGGAATATCAGGGCGGCCAGTCTTTTGATGTGCCGGGCAACTCGTCTTTCGATATCGAAACCATCGAAACACTGGACTACGTCTGCCATTTCGCTTGAGCAGAGCACTGCCAATAAAAAAGGGGCCGTCTGGCCCCTTTTTTATTGCTCGCCCACCTCAGCTCTCGTGCTGATGCACTTCAACGGTCACATGCATGAGCTCTTTGCGCGCCGAAAGCCTCGCTTTGTAATGCTCGGGGCTTTGCGGGGCGTCGGCATAGACGGACAGCACAGCCGCATAGCAGCGACTGCCCACGCGTACGATATGCAGGTCGGTCACCCAGGTAGCAGGTTCGGCTTCCAGGGTTTTGCGTATGAACTCCGGCAATTCGGCATCAGGTAATCGGTCCACCAATTGCGCCGTGGCATCGCGCAGCAAGCCCTGTGCCCAGTAAAGAATCACTGCCGCACCAACCATACCCATCACCGGGTCCAGCCAGGCAAGCCCGAAATACAAACCACCCAGCAGCGCTACGATGGCCAGCACGGAGGTCAGTGCATCAGTAATCACATGGATGTAGGCCGCACGCAGATTGATGTCGTGATGATGGCCCGCGCCTTGCCCGTGGTCGTGGGCATGGTCGTGGGCATGGCTGCGGCCGGCGGCATGCAGCCATTTGGCACAGAGCAGATTCACAAGCAGACCGATAACGGCCACCACCAGCGCCTCGCCGTAATGCACCTCAAGCGGCTCGCGCAGACGGCCCACCGATTCCCACACCATCAGCAGCGCCACTGCCGCCAGTGCGATGGCACTGACAAAACCGCCCAGCACGGCAATCTTGCCGGTACCAAAAGAAAAGCGCAGGTCATCGCGATGGCGCCGCATCAGCGCATAGGCCAATGCCGCAATCAGGAAAGCCGCCATATGCGTGCCCATATGCCAGCCGTCCGCCAGCAGGGCCATGGAGCCGTAAACATGGCCTGCGGCAATTTCCGCCACCATCATGAAGCCCGTCAGCCCGATAACGCGTAGCGTGCCGGCCTCAGCCGCACTGAGGTCTCCGTAGAAGTCGTGGTTCTTGGACCACAACGCCAGGTCCCGGGAGAGCTCCCGGGACAAGGATTGGGACAGCTTTTCTGACATGGCAGCGGCTCATACGGGCAGGAAAAACGAAGCGGCAGTCTAACGCCTGCCCTCCGGCAAGATAACTGCGCACGGATCATGGCCGTTGCCGGCGCCCCGCCACCCGGTTTGACAGGCATCGGGGCCGGCCTCAGCATTCGCGCCCATTCGGCCCCCGCCCGGGCTGTGTCATCACCTCAAGGAGTCAGCCTCATGGCGGAATGGTTTACCTGGGTGTCGGATCCACAAGCCTGGATCACGCTCGCCACCCTCACGTTTCTCGAGATCGTGCTCGGGATAGACAACATCATTTTCCTGACCATCCTGGTCAACAAGGTCGAGCCGGCCAAGCGCGACCAGGCCCGCATCTTCGGCCTCGGCCTCGCCATGGTCAGCCGCATCATGCTGCTGCTCTCGCTGGCCTGGGTGATGCAGCTCACCAAGCCCTTCTTCACCCTCTTTGATCATGCCGTCAGTGGACGCGACATCATCCTCATCGGTGGCGGCCTCTTCCTGTTGTGGAAAGCAGCGACAGAAATTTTCGAAAGCGTGGAAGCGCAAGAGCATGGGGAAGAAATCGTCGCCAAGGGCCTGGCTCATGCCGGCTTCTATTCCATCATCCTGCAGATCGCCATCATCGATATCGTGTTCTCGCTGGACTCCGTGATTACCGCCGTGGGTCTGGCCCAGCATATTCCGGTCATGGTGATGGCCATTGTGGCCGCCGTGGGCGTGATGATGTTTGCCGCCAAGCCCATAGGCGATTTCGTGGACGCTCATCCCTCCATCAAGATTCTGGCGCTGTCCTTCCTCGTGTTGGTGGGCACCATCCTGATTGCCGACGGCATGGGCTATCACGTGCCCAAAGGCTATGTCTACTTCGCCATGGCCTTCTCGCTGGGTGTGGAAATGCTCAATATCCGCATGCGCAAATCGCGCGCAAAGCCGGTGCAGCTCATCAAGCCCAGCCACGTGGAGTGATAAAAGCCACGCAAGAAAAAGCCCGGCATATGCCGGGCTTTTTGCTTTGAAGCACCAGATCAGGCGGCCTTTTCCGGGCGTGTACTGATCAGGCTGGCCACCACGCTCAAGGTCAGCGTGGTCACCACGATGCCCAGCGAGAGTTCGATGGGGATGTGGTAGAAGGGCGCGATCATCAATTTCACACCGATGAAGGAGAGCACCAGCGCCAGACCGTATTTGAGCAGATGGAAACGGTCAGCCATATCGGCCAGCAAGAAATACAGCGCACGCAGACCCATGATGGCGAAGATGTTCGCCGTGAACACAATGAACGGGTCCGTGGTCACCGCAAAGATCGCCGGGATGGAGTCAACCGCAAACACAAGGTCGGACGCTTCCACCAGCAAAAGCACGAGGAACAAGGGCGTTACAAACAACAGGCCGTTCTCACGCACAAAGAACTTCTCGCCGCGCAGGCCATCGGTCACCCGCAGATGACGACGGGCCAGACGCAAGAGCCAGTTCTTTTCCACATCCGGTTCCTTGTCGGCCGCCACCAGCATGCGCACGCCGGTGATGAGCAGGAAAGCGCCGAAGATATAGAGCACCCACGAGAACTCACGCACCACATAAGCGCCGGCAATAATCATGATGGCACGCATGATGATGGCACCGATCACACCGTAAATGAGCACGCGGCGCTGGTACTCCGCCGGCACCTGGAAGGCCGTGAAAATCAGCAGGAAGACGAAGACGTTATCCACCGAGAGCGATTTCTCGATGACATAACCGGTGAGGAATTCCAGCGCCTTCTGGTCGGCAATGTCACGCCCCACCGTACCGCTGAGATACCACCACAGCAGCGCATTGAAGAGCATGGCCAGCGCCAGCCAGGCCACCGACCAGGCGGCCGCCTCGCGCACGCTCACGCGATGCGCCTTGCGCCCACCAAAGACGAACAGATCCAGCGCCAGCATCACAATCACGAAGGCAATGAAGGCGCCCCACATCCAGGGCTCGCCAATCATCGGTACAGGGCTTGGGGTACTCACTATCCTCTCCTGAAAAATCCCGCGCCCACATGGCACGGCAGATGGCGGCAAGACTACGCAGAGGACTATGTCAGATAAATTCGTTTTAAAGCTATCATTTGTTCGCCTTTACCGAACAAGAGAGCCGTCATGCTCAACCTCAACCAGCTGCGCTGCTTCTGGGCCGTGGCCCGTGCCGGCGGCGTGCACCGTGCCAGCGAAAACCTGCATCTCACCCCGCAAACCCTGAGTGGCCAGATCAGCAAGCTGGAGGCCTCACTGGGCATAGCCCTGTTCGAGCGCAAGGGCCGACGCCTGCTGCTCACCGAAGACGGGCGCGTGGCCCTCTCCTATGCCGAGGAAATCTTTGCCGCCAGCCAGGAACTGGAAGCCCTGCTCAAACAGCGTCCCGGACGCGAGCGCCGACGCCTCCTGCGCGTGGGCATTGCCGACGTGGTACCCAAATCCATCGCCCACAGCCTGCTGGCGCCGGCCCTCGCCCATGGCGCCAGTGTTCGTCTGGTTTGCCGCGAAGACAAACTCACGCGCTTGCTCGCCGATCTGGCCATCCACCAACTGGACCTCGTGCTCGCGGACGCACCCCACCCCGCCGGCCTCGAGGTGAACTGCTATTCGCATCAGCTGGGCAAAAGTGATGTCGCCTTCCTGGCCACCGCCAGCCTCCTGCGCCCACTGAAAAAACGCGGTGCGTTTCCGGCCTGCATGGACGGCGCGCCGCTGTTGTTGCCGGGACTGGACACCGCCCTGCGCGGCCCGCTGGTGCGCTGGCTAGCAGCTGCAGGCGTACAGCCAACGATTGTGGGTGAATTTGATGACAGCGCCCTGATGAAAGATTTCGGCCGCGCCGGCGCCGGCATTTTCCCGGCCCCGGCCGCCATGTCCGAAACCTTGTGCAGCGAATACGCCGTGAAAGAAATCGGCCGCACCGAGGCCCTGCGCGAACAATATTTCGCGATCACCGCAGAGCGAAAACTCTCAGACCCCTTGGTGCAGGAAATCATCGCCACCGCACGCGATCGCCTGTTCGCCAACTGAGCCCGCCACGGATTTTCGTCCCGGGGCACACAATCTGGATACCGCTTACAAAACCTGAGCGCCTTCTCCCAAGGCAGCGGAATTCGCAGGACCGCCTTTTTCCCCGGCCGTGGACGATAGCACCATGAAAGCAGCGCTTTTGCAGGAGGGGCTTTAGCCGCGAATTTTTTCAGCGCAGTACCATCGCGGCTAAAGCCCCTCCTACAACCAAAGCAAGCCACACGGGGAAAACCCAAGCGCCATCTACGACCTAAGGGAGCCCCGGGGAACAAAACCTGAGCGTCTTCTCCCAAGGCAGCGGAATTTGCAGGACCGCCTTTTCCCCGGCCGTGGACGATAGCACCATGAAAGCAGCGCTTTTGCAGGCGGGGCTTCAGCCGCGAATTTTTTCAGCGAAAGATCATCGCGGCTAAAGCCCCTCCTACAACCAAAGCAAGCCACACGGGGAAAACCCAAGCGCCATCTACGACCTAAGGGAGCCCCGGGGAACAAAACCTGAGCGCCTTCTCCCAAGGCAGCGGAATTTGCAGGACCGCCTTTTTCCCCGGCCGTGGGCGATAGCACCATGAAAGCAGCGCTTTTGTAGGAGGGGCTTTAGCCGCGAATTTTGTTCAGCGCAGTACCATCGCGGCTAAAGCCTCCTACTCCGGCGCATGCGCGACAGGGTAAGTGCGAATGAATTCGCACCTACGGAATCAAGCCAATGCTTTCACCAACTTCTGGTGTATGCCGCCGAAGCCGCCGTTGCTCATGATGACAACCTGATCGCCGGCAGATGTCTCTTTCACCACTTTTTCGATGATGGCGTCGATGCTGTTGAGCACCTGCGCGGGCACCGGGCTGGCGGCGACCACGGGGCCCAAATCCCAGTTCAGGCCGTCGGGCTGATACCAGAGCACGAGATCGGCATCATTCACCGAGGGTGCGAGGTTTTCTTTGTGCGCACCCAGACGCATGGTATTGGAGCGCGGCTCGATGACGGCGATGATTTTCTTTTTGCCGTCTTTGGCGCCGACTTTTTTGCGTAAGCCCGCCAGTGTGGTTTGAATGGCGGTGGGGTGATGGGCGAAATCATCAAACACGGTAATGCCGCGCACCTCACCCACCACTTCCATGCGGCGTTTTACGCCGGGGAATTCGGATAGGGCTTTGCAGGCCACCTCGGGTGCTACGCCGCAATGCTCGGCAGAGATGATGGCCGCCAGGCCATTATTCACGCTGTGGCGGCCGGTCATGCTCCAGTGCACTTCGCCCACCTTCACATTGTTGCGCAGCACGGCAAACGACGTGCCGTCTTCACTCAGGCTATCGGCACGCCAATCCGCGCCCTCTCGCGTTTCATCCACGCTGAATTTTTCCACCGGCGTCCACGCGCCTTTTTTCAGCACGTCAGCGAGATTTTCGTCTTCCGCCGGAACGATGATGCGGCCTTTACCGGGAATGGTGCGCACCAAGTGGTGAAACTGCTTTTTGATGGCGTCGAGATTTTCAAAAATATCGGCGTGATCGAATTCCAGATTGTTCAGGATGGCGGTAGTCGGCGCGTAATGAATGAATTTGGAGCGCTTGTCGAAAAAGGCTGAGTCGTATTCGTCGGCTTCCACCACAAAGAATTTGCCGCCGCCCAAGCGCGCACTCGCGGCAAAACCCTTGGGTACGCCGCCAATCAGAAAGCCGGGATTGAGGCCGGCTTGCTCCAGCACCCAGGCCACCATGGTGGTGGTGGTGGTTTTGCCATGCGTGCCGGCCACGCCAATCACATGCCGGCCTTGCAGCACATGCTCGGCCAACCAGCCCGGGCCGGAGGTGTAAGGAATGCCTTCGTTGAGCACATATTCCACGGCGGCATTGCCGCGGCTCATGGCATTGCCGATCACCACCAGATCCGGGCGCGGCTGCAAATGCGCAGGCTCATAGCCCTGCATGAGCGTGATGCCTTGCGCTTCGAGCTGCGTGCTCATGGGCGGATAGACATTGGCATCGGAGCCGGTGACGTGATAGCCGAGTTCCTTGGCGAGCACGGCCAAGGAGCCCATGAAGGTACCGCAGATGCCGAGAATGTGAATGTGCATGAAAAGTCCTTGATGAATTCAGTTGCCGGCCGCCGCCGGCACCAGCTCCGGAAAAAGTTTGACGGCGATGAAAACCGTGAGCAGGAAAAGGGTGAGCGAGAGCATATTGGCCAGCAGCACGCCCACACGCAGCGTACGGTGATAGATGAAGGCACGTACGCCCAGACTCCAGCCCACCAGCAGCATTTGTGCAAAAACCAGTACCGGCAGCCAGGGCACTTTGGAGAAATACAGGCCGGCAACTGCCAGCGGCAAGGAAACGATGCTGAGCAGGAAGTCGCAGCCATAAATGGCGGTAAGACTCTGCACATAACGTTCCTGCGCTTGCTTGAACAACACCAGCGCCCACAGCACCAGCGCATCCAGGGTGATGGCCACAGCCGCCATGCCCAGCGCGAGCTGCAAGGCCTCAGGCTTGTCCAGCAGTTGCAGCCCTATGCCCATGCCGGCATCCAGCAGCAAAACCAGCAAGAGCAGCGCGAGCGAGCGGGGTAGTTCTTCCGGACCACGACTCATGCGGCAGACGGACCAGAGCAAGGACCATAGTTCTTTCATGACTTCTCTTGGACTCTCAGGGCGGCACGCGGCGACGCGGCATTCTCGCAAAGTCGCCGGCGAGCGTCACGGACAGACTTGTACGCGATGCGCAGCCTCGCGAGAATGCCGCATCACTCTGGATGCCGCTCATGCCCGTCACCCTGCAAACCATCCTGCTGCTGGTGTGCTCGAATGTCTTCATGACCTTCGCCTGGTATTCCCATCTCAAGCATCTGCAGCACAAGCCCCTGATCCTGGCCGTGCTGTTCAGCTGGGGCATCGCCTTCTTTGAATACCTGCTCATGGTGCCGGCCAATCGCATAGGGCACAGCACGCTTACCATCAGCCAGCTGAAAATCCTGCAGGAAGTGATCACGCTGTCGGTGTTCATTCCCTTCGTGGTCCTTTACATGAAAGAACCCCTGAAGATGGACTATCTGTGGGCCGCCCTCTGCATGGTGGGCGCCGTATATTTCATGTTCCGCAGCTGATAAGGAGGCCGCCATGACCGACACACAAGACAAAGCCCATGACATTCCCCGTGAGCCCATGCCGAAAAGCCTGCGTCCGGCCTGGATCTATATCGGCCTGATGGCATTGGTGACGGTGCTGATAGGCATAGCCTCTGCGGTAGTCGCCATTCTGGTGCAGTAAGGAAGGGCCGCCCCACGCGACTTCCTCCGGTCGCAGGTCGGGCTTGAGCCCGACATAGCCCTCACACAAGCGCGCAGTCCGGATTCGCGCCGGCGCCGTGTGGTTACAGCGCTTTTCGCGCCGTAACCGTGATCAATAAGGCGCGGCAATCATCGCCTTTACCACCGTGCCGGTAGCAATCAGACGCTCCCCTTCGGCCGTTTTCACGAAGGCTTCCGAACGCAGATTGGCGAGGGTACGGCCGACCTTGTCCACGCGCCCACGCACATGCACAGACTCGCCCACGCTGGCCGCACGCAGCACGCTGACCTGGATATCCACGGTGACGCCGTGCTGGCCTTCGGGCATGACCGAGGCCAGGGCCATGAAGGCGGCTACATCGATCATGGCGTAGGTGATGCCGCCATGCAGGGTGCCGATGACATTGCGGCTGAAGTCGTTCACGGCAAAGCGGATCTCGCTCCGGCCGTTTTCCGAAGACAGCAGCTCCAGCCCGCAGGCCTGGTGCAGGGGTGTATCCAGAATGCCGCGGGCGAGCTGGGCCCGGCGCTGGTCAGAAAGGCTCATGATGGGCTCCGGGGACCTGTCTGTATGAAAACCGGCGCGCATCTTACGGCGCCCTGTCGCCACAGGCCACAGCAGGCGCCACGCGGGTTTGACAGCCGGCGCCGGACGGGCACAATAGCCCGCTTTTCCACGGGGGCTCAGGGCCTTCGGAGAGCAAGCAATGACAGCACTGGTCGGCATCATCATGGGCTCCCAATCGGACTGGGCCACGATGCAGAACGCGGCAGACACCCTTACCGCTCTGGGCGTGCCCTTCGAGGCCGAGGTGGTTTCCGCCCACCGCACGCCGGACAAGCTCTTCTCTTACGCTGAAACCGCCCGCGCCCGCGGCATTGAAGTCATCATTGCCGGTGCTGGCGGTGCGGCACATCTGCCCGGCATGTGCGCCGCCAAGACCTCTCTGCCCGTACTCGGCGTGCCCGTGCAATCGCAAGCCCTGAACGGCCTCGACTCTCTTCTTTCGATTGTGCAGATGCCCGGTGGCGTGCCCGTTGGCACCCTCGCCATCGGCAAGGCCGGCGCCATCAATGCCGCCCTGCTGGCGACGCAGATCCTCTGTGGCAAACATCCGCAATTCCTGCCGGCGATAGAAAAATTCCGCACTGAACAGACCGACAAGGTTCTCGCCAATCCGGTTCCCGGAGCGCAGCCGTGAGCAAGCCGCTGCGCATAGGCGTGCTCGGCGGTGGCCAGCTCGGCCGCATGATGGCGCTGGCAGGCTATCCGCTGAATCTCGCTTTTTCTTTTTATGAAAGCAGTGCGGAATGCCCTTCGGCGGCGCTGGGCACGGTTTATGGCGATGCTGACAATTCCACGGCGACGCTGGATGCTTTTATCGACAGCGCCGATGTTTTCACTTATGAGTTTGAAAACATTCCGGCCGCATGGGTGGAGCGGATTGCGGCGAAAAAGCCGGTCTATCCCGGCGTGAAATCGCTGTCGGTCTCGCAGAATCGTCTCAATGAAAAGAAACTCTTTGCCGGCCTCAAGATTCCTTCCGCGCGTTTTGCGGAAATCAATTCCGAGGCCGATCTGAAACAGGCCGCGACCGCACTGGGCCTGCCTCTGGTCATCAAGACCGTAACCATGGGCTACGACGGCAAAGGCCAGTTCCTGCTGAAAGAAGACGGCCAGATTGCCGAGGCCTGGGCACAGCTGGGCCAGCAGACACCGCTGATTGCCGAAGAGTTCGTGCACTTCAAGCGCGAGCTTTCCATCATCGCCGTGCGCGATCGCGACGGCCACACGCACTGCTATCCGCTCACGGAAAACGTGCATCACCGCGGCATACTCAGCCACTCCGTATCGCCCGCACCGCATGTGGATACCGACACCCAGCTGGCTGCCGAGCGCCACATCTCCGCCATTCTCCAGGAGCTGGGCCATGTCGGCGCCATGACACTGGAAATGTTCGATACCCGTCACGGCCTCGTCGCCAATGAAACCGCGCCGCGTGTACACAACTCCGGACACTGGACGATTGAAGGCGCGCACTGCTCGCAGTTTGAAAACCATGTGCGCGCGGTCGCCGGTCTGCCGCTGGGCTCCACGGTCTGCGAAAAACCGGTGGCCATGATCAATATCATCGGTAAGCATCCGGAAACGGCCGATGTGCTGCGCCAGACAGATGCGCACCTGCATCTTTATGGCAAGAGTGAGCGCGAAGGCCGCAAGCTCGGCCATATCACCGTGACGGCGAACAATCATCACGAGCTGGAAACCCGCCTGCGCAAGCTGGCAGAAATTCTGCCCAATCCCATGGCATTGCCGGTCGGGAAGTGACGCCAGCGCACCCGGCACGATGCATAAAAAAGCCCGCGCTTGCGGGCTTTTTTATGGGCAACTCCCTGTGCAATTCGCGCGCCGCACTTTTACTCCCTCATTCCCGCAAAACCGGGACAAGCACCCACCGGGCCTTGAACAGCCGAAGGCTGAGCCCGAAGAGGCGGGCACCGCGCGTCATCTCATGACATCAAGCAGGGTTTTAAACGCCGAGCTTCCCGCCTGCGCGGGAATGACGAGGCCTTTAGCAGGCTGATGAAGAAAGTTTTTTGAGCCTGTCGCGCCTGAACCGGAGAACTCACGCTAGAGATCCGGCGCAGGCCAATACTCGATATTGTGCAGAGCGGCGCTTTTTGTTGATCAGCACTCAGCAAGCGCAACTTCACAGCGAAAAATGCAAACCAAGATCGCCATCACTGCGCCTTTCATGGAGCCGAGAGGGACTCAGGCGCCGGCTCAGGCCTTGTTCCGGTATTGGCCTGAGCGCCGCCGCCAAAGACATAAAGCATGCGCAGACCAGCTTCGACTCGCGCCGATGCCGGCTGCACGATGCGGTAAAGCTGGCCGTCATAGCGGGAAGGCAATTGCAGGGGATCACTGACATCCATGGTCTGCTGCTGCACAAAGGGCGAAAATTCCCAGGCGCCATTGCGCATGGCCAAGGCCAGCCGCCAGAAATAACCATCACCCGGCTCCAGTTCGAAATTGCCGAACTGGGCGGAATAGACTTTCTGGTAACTGTCCACCGGCAAACCGGCATCCAGCTGCAGCGAGCCTGTCCAGACGGGCGTCTTGATCAGCAACAACTCGGTGCCGAGGGTAAATAAACGCCAGCGATACAGCTCGTGCGCGGATGACACCATGGTGTCGCCATCAATTTTCCTGTCCCAGCCTCGGTGCAACAGGCCCAGATGCACATTGCCCCAGGGCTGCTGCCAGCCCAGTTGCAGCTCGGCCTCTGCCACGCTTTCCCAGGCATCTGATGCATACGGCGTCCCGTCCTGCAATTGCCCATCGTAATGCGCTTTTCCGCCGCCAAGACTGAAGGCAAGGCTGGTATAAAGCGCCGCCGTCTGGAGACGGAGATCAATATTCGCCTTGGCCAAGGGGCCGGACTCTACCAGCAGGCGCTCTCCGCCCTGATACTCGCGCCAGTCGAACCAATACAGTTCACCGCCCGCACCCAGACGCCACTCAACAGCCTCGGCCAGCGCCGGCAGTGGCAACAATGCCACGATCAGCCCCAGGGCTCTTTTCAGCTCACGGCCCATCACCCTCTCCTGTTTGCACAATTCCCTGCGCCTGTCTCGGGCACACCACGCTTCATTTTTCTTCGTCATGAAACTTTCACGACGCCGCCACCAAATCACCATGCAGCCTGCCTAGTCTGGGCTGCCGCCATCGGACTGTGCTCGGCCGCATCATCCAATCAGGTTAGCGCTGTCGAGGACGATGGCTTGCTCGCCGAGGAAATTTTCATGTCCCTGCCTGCTATCGAACTGCAGCGTCTTTTGCTGCAACGCGATCTGCGCATGCGCTTCCAGCCCATCGTCAACACACATGAACGCACCGTCCTGGGTTATGAGGCCCTGGTGCGCGGACCGGATCACTCGATCCTGCATTCCGCTACCGACCTGTTTGCCACCGCCCAGCAGCAGGGCTCGCTGGCCGCACTGGAACTCATCTGCCGTGAAATGGCCTGCCAGCGTTTTGTCGAACTTGATCTGCCGGGCAAACTTTTTCTCAATGTCAGTCCCATGGCACTGACTGATCCCCAGCATCCGCAAGGCGAAACCCTGCGCATACTGGAGCGCACCGGGCTCTCGCCCTCACGCGTGGTGATCGAACTTTCCGAGCACTATCCCACGCAAGATATCGAGCTGCTGGCGCGCGCCACGCGGCATTATGCCGGCATGGGTTTCCAGATTGCGATTGATGATCTGGGCTCGGGTTATTCCGGCCTGCGTCTGTGGTCGGAAATCCGTCCGGACTACGTGAAGATAGACCGGCACTTTGTGGCCAATATCCAGAACGACCGCATCAAGCGCGAATTCGTGCGCTTCATTCGCGATATCTCCAGCCGCATCGGCTGCCATGTGATTGCCGAAGGCATAGAGTCGGCCGGGGAGTACCTCACCCTGCATGGCCTGGGCATCAGCAATCTGCAGGGCTTTTATCTTGGCCACCCACAGGAAGTACCGGAGCCGGTGGTGAGCTCGACACCGTTCTTGCAGCATGCCGGCATGGAAAAGATGCCCGGCCGCAATGGCATGGCCGGCACGGTATTACAGTTGCCCGCCTGACGCGCCTGAACGCAAGTCATCAAAAAGCGGCAGTGCCGAAAGCAGCATGAGCCAAGCCGCCAGCGCAATGCTGGCGGCAAAACCGAAATGCTTGAAGCCCAAGGCACCGATCAGCGCGCCGGCAAAGAACAGCACGACGAGTGCCGCATGCAGACGCAAACGCCCGCGATTTTCCGCTTCCAGCTCCGGCGGCGCTGCATGGCCGCGCCAGAACAGCCAGCGTCCGATTTCTATGCCGACATCGGTGATCAGGCCGGTGACATGCGTGGTGCGGATTTCGGCACGCGAAATCTTGGTGATGATGGCATTCTGCAAACCCATCATGAAACAGAGCAGCAAAACGGTATAGGGCACATAAAACGCCACATGTGACTGTATGCGTGTGCCCAGCACAGCAAACAGCAGCATGAGCACGGCCTCCAGCATCAGCGGCAGCGCATACTCGCTTTTCAGGGCACGCATACGCCCCCAGTTCACCAGCCAGGCACAGAGCGCCGCGCCCAGCACAAAACTCAGCACCGAAACAACACCCGCCAGTGCCAGCACAAACTGGCCCAGCACCAGATTGTCCGCCACTGACGAAACAATCCCGGTCATATGCGAGGTGTACTCCGCCACCGCCAGAAAACCACCGGCATTGGCGGCGCCGGCGATAAACGCCAGATTCAGGCCCAACTGGTAATTGCGGCGCGGACTGCGTTCGCTGCCGGCAATCTGCCGCCAATAATCGAGAACCATCAATTTCCCCGAAAAATTCTTTATTAAAAGGAAGTTACCGGCTTAACCCCAAAACACTTCGTCATTCCCGCGCAAGCGGGAGTGACGGACCTCAAATGGGCATGAGGGCCTCAAGCATGTAATTCCATATTTGAAGCAGCCCATCATGCCGCCGTACATCACTCAAACCAGGGATGCTCGCTCATGCGCTCGCTAACAAAATCAAGAAACGCGCGCAGGGCAACCGGCATATGCTCACGACTGGGATACATGGCATAGAGCCCGCCGTTGCAAACGCGATACTCCGGCAACACCGGCAATAACTGACCGCTGGCCACCGCATCGGCACAGAGAAACGGCGGCGCCAGTGCAATGCCGAGGCCAGTCACGGCGGCATCACAGGCCATGCTGACATTATTAACCGTCAAGCGGCCCGTGACGGTCAGTTTGCAGGCCGCCGTCTGCGCACCGTCTTTCAGGACATCCTTGAAAAGCTGCACGGTGTTTTCTTTGGTCTGCATGAAAAGAATCACTTCATGCGCACTCAGGTCTTCCGGTTTTTTCGGCACACCATGCCGGCCCAGATAGCTCGGGCTGGCATAGAAGCGCGCCGAGAGATTGCCCAGCTTGCGGGCCACCAGCGAGGAGTCACGGAACTCGCCGATGCGCAGGCCGAGATCGAAGCCTTCGTCCACCAGATTCACCACGCGGCCTGAAAGCTCCACCTCCATGCTCACGTCCGGATAGCGCTGCATGAATTCGGCAAGCACGCGGCCCATGAATTTCATGCCCAGCTCCACCGGCATGGTGATGCGCAGATTGCCGCGCGGGCTGTCCTGCATCTGCGTCACCGCCTGCTCGGCATCACGCAGCTCGCCGAGCACACGGCGGGTGCGATCAAAGAAGACCTGCCCGGCTTCGGTGAGGTGCAGCTTGCGCGTGGTGCGCTGCAAGAGGCGCACGCCCAGATCCGCCTCAAGGCGGGACAAGGACCGGCTGACCGAAGACTTGGGCTGGTTCAGGCGGGCCGCAGCTGCCGTCAGGCTGCCCTCGCTGACCACGCGCTCGAATACCGCTACATCGTTCAAATCCATGCTCATTTATCTCTTCCAGGTGCGAATTCATTCGCACAAGCCCGGCTGCGAATTCATTCGCACCTACATAAACCAAGCCCGTGCCCCTCGCTTTCGGCCCAATTAATTGTCGCCATATGCGCAACAGTCTATTCCGAACACGCCGACTAATCACCACAAGGGAACAATACTAGGCTTTGCTCATCGCGCGGCTGCCAAGCCGGCATCAGCCGGACCGGCAAGCCCGACCCACCAGAGGAGGACGCACCATGATCACCGTCCGCAAGAGCGCAGACCGCGGCCACGTCAGCTTTGGCTGGCTCAATGCCAAGCATTCCTTTTCTTTCGGCTCTTATCACGACCCCCGCCATATGGGTCATTCCGCCCTGCGCGTGATCAATCAGGACATCGTGAAGGCCGGCACCGGTTTCCCGCCCCATGGTCACGACAATATGGAAATCCTGACCCTGGTGCTGCGCGGCGCCATCACCCATCGCGACAGCATGGGCAACGAGGCCCGCCTGCCTGCCGGTGAGTTCCAGCTCATGAGTGCCGGCACGGGTGTCACGCATAGCGAATACAACCGCGAGGCCGACACGCTGGAACTGCTGCAGATCTGGCTGTATCCGGATGTGGAAAATGCCGAGCCGCGTTACCAGCAAAAGCGTTTCCCGGAAGCGGATGGCCTGCAACTGGTGGTTTCGCCCGATGGCGAGCACGACTCCCTGCTCATCCGGCAGCAAGCCCGCATCCATCACGGCCGCTTCAAGGCGGCACAAGACGCCGTGCACACGCTGGTCGGCAAGAATGCCTGGGTGCAGCTGATCACAGGTGAAATCGTGGTCAACGACAGCCTCCTGCAGGACGGCGACGGCGCGGCCATCACCCAGGAGGGCCTGCTGCGCATACGTGCCAATCGTGATAGCGAATTCCTGCTCTTCGATCTGCCCTGATGCCTTACTCCTCCCTCTCCCGCCGGGAGAGGGTTGGGGTGAGGGGCTGAGGCCCTGAAAATTCCAGCCTGACTGCAAACAATGTGCAAAGGCAAAACCGGAGTAATGCCATGAATACTGCCCTGAATGATGCCGCCCTCAAGCAACTCTTTCTTGATGCCCGCACCCATAACGGCTGGCTGGACAAGCCGGTCAGCGATGAACTGCTCAAGCAGCTGCACCAGCTCACCGTGATGGGCCCGACGGCCGCCAATTCGCAACCGCTACGCATCGTCTTCGTGAAAAGCGCCGAGGCCAAGGCAAGACTCAAACCGCATCTCGCTCCGGGCAATGTCGAAAAGACCATGAGTGCGCCGGTCACGGCAATTATCGCCAGCGACTTCGCATTCCATGAGCACCTGCCGACACTGTTTCCGCATGCCGATGCCAAATCATGGTTTGTGGGCAATCAGGCCATGATTGACACCTCGGCTTTCCGCAACGGCTCGCTGCAGGGCGGCTATTTCATCCTGGCGGCACGTGCGCTCGGCCTCGACACCGGCCCCATGTCCGGCTTCGACAATGCCGGGGTGGACAAGGAATTTTTCAGCGGCAGCGCCATCAAGTCCAACTTCCTCGTGAATCTGGGCTACGGTGATGTCAGCAAGTTGTTCCCGCGCAGCCCGCGCCCTGCTTTTGCGGACTTCGCAAAAATTATCTGACTGAAGAAAAGCGCGTTAACCACCAGGTTTCCCGATTTCTCGGAAATGACAAAAATCATCACAGGAGATGCGCCATGGAATTTTTCCGCCGCCTCAATAACAAGGTCGCTGACATTGTCGCCACACCTGCACTGAACAGCGTGCTCATACTCGCCGCACGTGTACTCATGGCCGCCATCTTCGTGACCGCCGGTCTCAGCAAGCTGGGTGCCGGTTATGCGGGCACGGCGGGCTATATGGCCTCTGTGGGGCTGCCAGCCTTTCTGCTGCCCTTGGTCATCCTGCTGGAAATCGGTGGCGGTCTGGCCCTGATCGCCGGCTTCCAGACGCGGCTTGCGGCGCTGGCCCTTGCCGGCTTCAGCATCATTTCCGCCTTCATCTTCCACAGCGCGCCGGACCAGATGCAGCAGATCATGTTCATGAAAAATTTAGCCATGGCCGGCGGCCTGCTCGCCTTCACGGTTTTCGGCGCCGGTCGCCTCAGCCTTGATGCCGAGACGAACTGACCCCATAGACCACTTGCAGCATCTTCATGGTGTCTCTCCCTCCCCTGGAGAGATGTTTTGGCCCGGCCTGACGCCGGGCTTTTTTTTGCGGGCATATGCGCGTCTGGTGATCTATAAAGCTCCGGCACTCCTTCTGCAGGCCTGGCAGGCGCCAGCCCCAAGCCCCGCATGAACAAGACTCAAGGCATAAAGGATGTTTCCCCATGAAAAAAAGCAGCAGAAAAAATCCGCTGGGCAAACTCATGCTCTGCTCGACACTTGTGCTGGCAGCACTGCAAAGTGCGCAGGCCTGCACCCGCATCCTGTGGAACGACAACAAGCTCGCGGTTGTGGTCGGCCGCACCATGGACTGGCCGGAATCCACAGAACCGGTGCTGACCGTATTCCCGCGCGGCATGCAACGCGACGGTGGCCGGCTCGGCACGGAAAACGTTGTTGCTGACAATCCGGCACGCTGGACCTCGCGCTATGGCAGCGTCGTCACCACGATTTACGGCGTGGGCACGGCAGACGGCCTCAACGAGCAGGGCTTGGCGATACATATGCTTTATCTGACCGCGACCGACTTCGGCCCGCGCGACAAAACCAGAGTCGGCGTCCATGCCGGACTGTGGGGGCAGTATCTGCTGGATAATGCCAAAAACGTTGCCGAAGCACTGGTGCTGATGCAGGGCATGCAGCCGGTGATGGTGGCAGTGGATGGCACCAAGGCCACTGTCCATCTCGCTATTGAAGATGCCTCCGGCGATTCCGCCATCATTGAATACATCGGTGGAAAACCGGTGATACATCATGGCCGCCAGTATCAGGTGATGACCAATGACCCGGCCTATGATGCCCAGCTGGAAAATCTGGCCCGGTATGATTTCCGCAATGCCACACGCCAGACCGTACTGCCCGGCAATGTTGATCCGCGCGACCGTTTCGTGCGCTCTTCCTACTATCTGAAAATGCTGCCTGAGCCAAAATCGGAGCGCGAAGCCATCGCTGGCATTCTGGCCATCGCCCGTAATGCCTCGGTCCCCTTCGGCGCACCCAACAATATCCCGGGCAGCCTTTACAACACCGAGTACCGCACCGCGATAGACCTCAAGAGCCGGCGCTATTTTTTCGAGCTGACCACATCGCCCAATGTGATATGGATGGATCTGTCGAAATTCAATCTGCAAGCCGGTGCACCGGTCATGCTGCTAGATCCGGACAATATCCACCTTTCCGGCAATGTGTCAGCGCAGTTCAGGAAAGCCAAAAAGACACCGTTCTAAAGCGGCGCGCCATAAAAAAGCCCGGTAGCCATGCCGGGCTTTTTTATCTCGAAACTCTTTATGACGTTTCCGGCACTGAGCGCGCCGGAAACGCGCTGCACCCGGAGTGAATCCGGGCCGCACGCCGCCGGCGTCTTTTGCTTTTCTGTCTCAGGAGACGTTCTTGGTTTGTAGGAGGGGCTTTAGCCGCGATGCTTTTACGCCAGCACGGCTAAAGCCCCTCCTACAAAAGCGTAAGCGCTCCCGCTATCCTCGCTGCTTCATTAAAAAGGAAGCGCAGCATGCAACTCCCTGCCGGTATCACGGAAATTCCCTTGGGCGAGAATGGCCTGCGTGGCCTGAAAGTGGACACGCCACTTTGCAGCGCCCTGCTCAGTTTTCAGGGTGCGCATCTTCTGCAATTCCAGACGACGGACAAAGTCCCTTTGCTCTGGCTTTCTGAAGACGCCATTTTCAAGGCGGGAAAATCCGCGCGCGGCGGCATTCCCCTTTGTTTCCCCTGGTTCGGCACGCCGGCCGACAAGGACAAACCGGCTCACGGTTTTGCACGGCATCGCCTGTGGACGCTGACCGCTGCCCGTCGTGATGGCGATATCGTCACGCTGGAGCTTGAACTCACTGATGATGCCGACACCCGCAAGCTCTGGCCGCATGCCTTCCGCGCGCGCCAGACCCTGGTGCTGGGCCGTAACATCACGCTTACGCTGACCGTAGAAAATCGCGACAAGACTCCCTTCACTTTCACCTTTGCCCAGCACAGCTACTTCCCCACCAGCGATATTCTGCGCACGCGTGTGGAAGGCCTCGAAGGCCGACCGTATTTCGATGCCACGCAAGACTGGAAAATTCTCGAAAGCGAAGCGGACGGCATACGCTTCAGCGCAGAAACGGATCGCGTCTATGAGGGCGCTGGCGGCCACTACCACATCGTCGACGAAGCCGCCGGCCATACCATCGTGATCCGCTCCGATGACTGCAAGAGCGCCATCGTCTGGAACCCGTGGACAGAAAAGAGTGCGCGCATGGGCGATATGGGCACAGACGGCTGGCGCGGCATGCTCTGTGTGGAAAGCGGAAATACCGGTAGCGATGCCATCACCCTGGCAGCCGGGGAGCAGCGCGCATTCACGCTGAGACTCGGCAATGGCTAAAAACCTCGGCGCTGGGCCCGTCCCGCCAGACTCATCCCGGCCGGACGCCTGCCCGGCCCCCGGAAAACACCATCGACACAAATGCCACGCTTGACCCCTTGCAGATGGTCGCGCCCGGATTGACACTCCGGCAGGCCCCATCGGCCTCCCGGCCAATCGCTGCGCGCCCGCCCCTGCCACCATGGCCACCCCGGGCAACGGCATCGAGGCAACCTGCCTTCCGGGAAGCAAGCCGACCCAGACGAGCCCACGGCCATGACTGACAAGAACGACAAGAAATTCAGCGCCACTACTCCCGGCAAACGTTTCATGAAGCTGGCCGGCATGTCGGCCAGCATCGCCGGCAACTTTGCCAAGAATCGCATCAAGGGCGCCATGGGCACGCTCACCGAAGAAGAGCGTCTGCAGGAGCGCGAAATACTGTTCACGCAGGTGGGCGAACAGATCGCCAATACCCTGGGGGAAATGAAAGGCGCGGTGATGAAAGTCGGCCAGATTGCCTCGCAGTTCAAGGATGTGTTCCCGAAAGAAATTGCCGACGCACTCGCCAAGCTGCAGAAAGAATCCCCACCCATGCCCTTCGGCGTTATCGAGCGCCAGATACGCAGCGAGCTGGGCCGCGAGCCTGCCGAGATTTTTGCCTTCATCGACAGCAAGCCTTTTGCGGCCGCCTCCATAGGGCAGGTGCATCGCGCACGCACGCATGATGGCGAGGAAGTCGTGGTGAAGGTGCAGTACCCGGGCGTGGACCAGTGCGTGGAATCCGACCTCAAGCACCTGCGTCTGGCGCTCAAGCTGGCCGGGGTGCTCAAAGTCGACAAAGAAATGCTGGATGCCGTATTCGGTGAAATACGCCGCAGTCTTATCGACGAGCTCGATTATGTGAAAGAGGCGCAGAATGTGCGTGACTTTGCCGCTTTCCATGCCGACGACCCCAAGATCATCGTGCCCAAGGTCTTTGATGAATACACCAGCACCCGCGTACTCACCCTGGCCTATGTGCCGGGTGATGACATACGCGACGTGCAGGCGCCGGCCTATTCGCAGGAGGTCATCAATGAGCTGGGGCATCGCCTGTTCAAGGCCATCAGCGAACAGATCTATCAGCTGCATGCCGTGCACTGCGATCCGCATCCGGGCAATTTCGCCTTTCGCACTGACGGCTCAGTCGTCATTTACGATTACGGCTGTGTGAAACACATCAAGCCGGAAGTGGCCGAAGCCTTCCGTCGCGTAACGCTCGCCGCGCTGGCCGGTGATTACACGGCACTGGAGCAGGCCCTGATCAATATGGGCGTGCGCAACACGGAAAATGCACCGCATATTCCTGCCGATTTTTACGCTCCCTGGGTAGGCATAGCGCTGGCGGCCTTTTCCGACACGCCCTTCGATTTCGGCTCGGCCAAACTGCATGAGGATGCGGTGAAGCTGGCCCGCAAATCACTGAAGTACTGGGATGCCTTCCAGCCCAATGCCGACACCATGCTGGTGGACCGCGCCATCACCGGTCATTACTGGACGATGAAACAGCTGGGCGTGAATACGGCTTTCCGGCCGCAGCTGAATGCCACGGTAGGGCATGCCGCTTAATCACTAATATCCTTCCTGCACTTGCGGAAAAGTCCGGGACCCGGTGTGCAGGAGAGGCTTTAGCCCCCTGCACCACACTGACACCCGACCCGTCCCTTCCTGACAGAGAGCCGGCCATGAATCTGGCCGGCGTCTGGCTTCTGCCACCGGGGCCATGCCTGACCGCGCCCGATGTCATTGCGCCCTGTCTGCGTCTTGAACCTTTCTCTGCGCCGGGCGTGGCGGATATAGTCGCCGCCGCCCGGCAGATGATGGCCCGCCACGCGTGATGCCCGGCAAATGAACCCTGGAGAGTGCATGAAAATCTTCCGCCTGCCCGATGTGGGCGAAGCACTGGCCGAAGCCCGTATCGTGCAATGGCATGTGGCAGCGGGCGATGCCATTGCCGCCGACCAGATCATCGTGTCCGTGCAGACCGACGAAGCCGTGGTGGATATTCCGTCGTCGCGGGCAGGCCGTATCACGGCCCTGCTGGCCGGAGTGGGCGACAGCATTGCCAGCCACGCGCCGCTGGTGGAATTTGTGGATGGCGATGACGCCGACACGGCCCACATCAACGCCCGCCCGGAACAAAAAGACCATGGCAGCGCGGTCGGCCAGCTTGCATCTGCAAGGGTAACGCGCCGCGAAAATTTCATCATAGGCCGCCACCGTCATACCGAAGGCCGCCTGCAAAAAACGCAAGAACGCCGCAGCCAGCGCCGTCATGAAGTACATTCAGCGGCGCTTTTCGAAGGCGGCGAAAATCCGGACATGACGCTCGCGCATCAGGAAGTCGCTCTCGTCACGTTGACGCAGGACGCTGAAATCGTTTTTGAAGACCAAGGCCAGCTCAGCGCACGTCTGGTTCGTGCTCTGGTTGCCGGCGTGCGGGCCGAGCCCGCACTGAATGCCTGGTTTGACGGCCGCTCACGGAAAAGGAAGCTGCATGAGGCGGTGCATGTCGGCATGGCCATGGACACTGCCCACGGCCTCTATGTGCCCGTGCTGGAAAATGCGCAGGACAAGGAGGACTTGCAGATTGCGCAGGAAGTGGCACAACTCAGGCAAGCGGCCGAGGCGCGCGCACTCAAGCCTGCGCAGCTGCAGGGCGCCACCATCACGCTCTCCCATTCCGGCACACTCGCCGGCCACTTTGCCACGCCGCTGGTGCGTCCGCCGCAGGTCGCCATACTCGGCGCCGGTCATGCGCAAGACCGCCTGCTGCCCGAGGGCGAGCGCATGCCTCGCGCGCGTCTGTTGCCACTTGCACTGAGCGTTGATCAGCGCGCCGTCAGCGGCGGCGAGGCCGCCCGTTTTCTCGCGGCGCTTGCTGCCGACCTCGCACGCCCCTGAAGCGGAACTTGTCGAGCTCACACAAAGCTGTAATAAGCTTGCGAGACGCTCCTGCACGGAAAGCAGGCATATGCTTTCCGCGAAAAGTCGACGGCAGCCGCCGCGCATGGCATAGCCAGAGAATCAGGCTGATCGTGGCAATAGCCGGGCTTTTTCAGACGCCACAAAGATCGTGCACAGACCCAAAGGAAAACAGCAATGGCGGATGCCTCTCCCAGCCTTTTTCATTACCTGCTCACCGCCTGGCATCCCGGGCATATCAATGCCCTGCTCCTTGCTGGCGTTTTGCTGACTTTATTGCTGCGCGCCCGGCCGGAAGGCAACTTTCTGCGCAACACCCTGATTTTTGTCGGACTCTGCTGCCTGTGCATCATCGCCACCGGAATCTGCCAGTGGCTGGCGTATGCCGAGACCGCCACCCTGCTGGACGGGATTGCCGTGCTGCTACTGGGCCTGCTGGTGATACGTCTTTCCGGCCTCGTGCTTTTCCGCGTGGCCTTGCCGGCACTGCATCTGCATCCGCCGCGCATCATGGAAGACATCCTGCTGGTGCTGGCGTATGTGATCTGGGGCATGGTGCGTTTGCGCTATGCCGGACTGGACCTCGGCAGTCTGGTGGCCACATCGGCCGTCATCACCGCCATTCTCGCGTTTTCCATGCAGGACACGCTGGGCAATATTCTCGGCGGCATCGCCTTGCAGCTGGACGACTCCATCCATATCGGCGACTGGGTGAAAGTGGACGAAGTCTCCGGCCGCGTGATTGAAGTGCACTGGCGCCACACCGCCGTGCGCACGCGCAATGGCGAAATCGTGGTGCTGCCCAACAGCCTGCTGATGAAATCCAAATTCATCATCGTCAGCCGCAACGACACGCCGCAATGGCGGCGCTGGGTGTATTTCTCGGTCGGCCTGGATATTCCGCCACAGCGCGTGATTGCCGCAGTGGAAAAAGCCGTCTGCGATGCTGCCATCAATCTGGTCAGCAGCCATCCGGCGCCCACTTGCGTACTCATGGACTTCAAGGACGGTGCCGGTCAGTACGCCGTGCGCTACTGGCTCACTGATGCCCTGGTGGACGACCCCACCGACTCCACGGTGCGCGTGCATGTGTATGCCGCCCTGCAACGTGAAGGTTGGCGCATCGTGGCGCCGGCCCTGGATGTAAGCCTCACCACCGAGAGCGCCGAGCGCATGAGTGCTCGCCGCGAGCAGGAAATCGGGCTGCGCTGCAAACATCTGCGCCGCATAGAAATGTTCAACCATCTCTCGGACGAGGAAATCATCCATCTGGCCCGCTCACTCACCTATGCCCAGTTTGCCAAAGGCGATGTGATGACACGGCAGGGCTCGGTCGCGCACTGGCTTTATGTATTGATACAGGGTGAGGCCGATGTCTGGTTTGAAAGCGAAGGTGCGCCGCGCCAACTGCTCACCACCCTGCCCGCCGGTCGCGTTTTTGGCGAAATGGGCCTGATGACGGGCGAGCCCCGGCGCGCCACGGTGACGGCACACAGCGATGCCGAGTGCTATCGCATCGACAAAAAGAATTTCGAATACATCATGCAGTCGCGCCCGGAACTGGCCGATGCCTTTGCCCACATCATCACCGAGCGCAACAAACAGCTGGTGGCGGTACAGCAGCAAGCACAGCCTGTCGACCACGAACACCAGAAAGAAAAACTGCTGGCCAGCATCCGGAAATTTTTCCGATTGGAAAATGCGTGAATCGTGGCTTTTGCCATGACCCTGAGCCATGTCAACCTCAATCGCGGCTAAAGCACCTCCTGCAAAACCAGCCTCAACACCGTAGGAGGGGCTTTAGCCGCGATGCTTTTGCCTTTCCGCTTTTCACGAGCCGCAGGCGCAATCACGATTCACCCGGGTCGCGCAGCGACAAGCTCACGTTTCACGCCTGCGCCAGCTTGCGTTGCCGCGCCAGCAGGAAGAGCGGAAACATCACGCTGACGGCGACGCCGAAGGACAGCACGATATAAATCCAGACATGACGTATGCCGAGGCGACGTGCCTCCACCACCATGAAAGTGAAAGCCGCAAAGCACATGAAGAGGATGTCATTGCTGATGGAAGCGGCCGCCGGGTTGGCATAAGCGGCGCGAATGAAACCGGCCAAGCCGCCATTATCCGGCAAGGCCAAGAAAGCCAGATTCTGGCTCCAGGTAGCCAACAAGGCCCCCATGGCCAGCAGCCCATAAAATGCACACAGGACTTTGTCGGCGGTTTTCATGACTACCTTCCTTTTTTATTTATTGTCATCAGAAAAAAACATCGCGGCTAAAGCCGCGCCTACAGAAACGACAGCGCCTTGTGGGTACGGCGCAGGGTGGGTTGGCAAAGCGTAGGCCACCGTTCGCGATGCCTCTCTTATGCGCTACCTGGCGCTTTCAACTCGGTCATGGGCCAACGCGGGCGCACGGTGATGCCCATGCCCTGTCGCTCGCCCTGTAAAAGACGCTGGCAGCCCGCGAAGGCAATCATGGCGCCATTGTCGGTACAAAACGGCAGGGCCGGATAAAACACCTCGGCCTGACGGCGTGCCGTCATTTCCGCGAGCTGTGCGCGCAGCAATTTGTTGGCGCTGACACCGCCGGCGACCACGAGACGTTTCACACCCGTCTGCTTGAGCGCACGCTCGCATTTGCGCGCCAGCGTATCCACGGCGGCAGCCTGGAAACTGGCGGCAATATCGGCCGGCCGCTGCGGATAATCCTCGGTCGTGCGTAGGGCATTGAGCACCGAAGTTTTCAAACCGCTAAAAGAAAAATCCAGACCGGGCCGATCCAGCATGGGGCGCGGAAATGCGAATTTTCCAGCATCCCCACTCTCCGCCAGGCGGGCGACATTGGGGCCGCCCGGATATTCCAGCTTGAGCATCTTGGCAACCTTGTCGAAGGCTTCGCCGGCCGCATCATCTATGGATTCACCCAGCAGCTCGTAAGCGCCAATGCCGTCCACCCGCATGAGCTGGGTATGACCGCCGGAAACGAGCAGGGCCACAAAAGGAAAAGCCGGCGGACTTGCCTCCAGCATGGGCGCCAGCAGATGGCCCTCCATGTGATGCACGCCAACCGCGGGAATATCCAGCGCCCAGGCCAGGGTACGGCCGAAGACCGCCCCCACCATCAGGGCGCCGGCGAGGCCGGGGCCGGCGGTATAAGCCACACCGTCCAGCTCGTCGAGCGTGCTGCCCGCCTCGGCCAAGAGCTCACGCAAGAGGGGAATGATCTTGCGCACATGATCGCGGGAGGCCAGCTCGGGGACCACGCCGCCATAGTCGGCATGCAACTGGATCTGGCTGTACAGACGATGCGCGAGGAGGCCCTTTTCGCTGTCGTAAACAGCTACCCCGGTCTCGTCACAAGATGTCTCTATCCCCAGAACCCGCATGTTTTGCCTCATTTATCCATGAAAGCGGCTCAGGAATGTGCCGCTGCGCCTGCGGCGGAGCCAAGTACGGCTACGCCGGATTTGGCGTCCCCCGGGAAAGGCCTGCCGGCCTTCCCGAGAAAAAAGAGCCGGGCAAACCGCCGGTTTACCCACCGAAATAGACGGCCGCGTGGGTAAACCGCGGGTTTACCCACCCTGCAACGAAGGACGGGCATCTTAACGGGGCCGCTGTTTCAGGGCTAGACGGGGCTTGGCAGGGAGGACCTAAGTGGCTAGAATCGGCGCCCTTGTCCGGGGACCCGTCCCGTCCGGGCCCTCAACAAACCGTTTTTTAAGGTGAATTCATGCCGTCTGTGAAAGTCAAAGAAGGCGAGCCGTTTGACGTTGCTCTCCGTCGTTTCAAGCGTTCCTGCGAAAAGGCCGGTGTGCTGGCTGACGTGCGCAAGCGCGAATTCTTCGAAAAGCCCACCCAGGAGCGCAAGCGCAAGGCAGCTGCTGCCGTGAAGCGCCACGCCAAGAAGGTGGCCCGCGAAAACATGAAGACCACGCGTCTTTATTGATGTTCAAGGCAATTCGTCCTGAATTGCCTTGAACACGCGGATCCCGGCACAGGTCCGGCATTCGCTCCCGACAAAACAGGCCCTTATGGGCCTGTTTTGCGTGTGGCGCTCCTGCGCCACCTTTCTTTTAATGCCGCTGTTCTTTGCTTATCCTCCCCGGCCTTCATGTTCTTCCCAGCTCCCGCAGGAGAGTGCCGCCATGTCCGAACTCAAGACCAAGCTGACCGATGCCATGAAAGATGCCATGCGCGCGCAGGACAAGGAGCGCCTTGGCGCCATCCGCCTGGCCACGGCCGCCATCAAGCAGATCGAAGTGGATGAGCGTGTGGAGCTGGACGATGCGCGTGTGCTGGCCGTGCTGGAAAAAATGATCAAGCAGCGCCGTGAATCCGTGGCTGCCTTTGAAGCCGGCGGACGCCCGGAACTGGCGGCCAAGGAAACGGCCGAAATTGCCGTGCTGCAGGGCTTTCTGCCAGCGCAGCTCTCTGATGCGGAAATCGATGCGCTCATCATTGCGGCCATCGCTGAAGTTGGCGCCAAGGAACCGCGAGATATGGGCCGGGTGATGAATGCGCTGCGCCCGCAGATCTCCGGCCGCGCTGAAACCGGCGCCGTCTCGCAGAAGGTCAAGGCCAAGCTGGGCTGATGCCCGGCTGTTGCAACGCTGCAAATTCAGGCAGTGTTCTTGGGTCTCTCAAAGCGTAGCGAGCTGTCGAGATGCAAGGAGCCCCGGAGCGCATCCCCGAGGCATACCTATTGGGTAGACGAGGGGTGCGCGAGGACGCGACGCCGCAGGTCGGCAGCGCAGTAGCTTTCAGAGATCCAAGATGGCAGCTTACGGCCGTATTCCCGAATCCTTCATCGACGATGTGCTCCTGCGCACCGATATCGTCGATCTTGTCGATACGCGGGTGAAGCTGAAAAAAGCCGGCAAGAATTACGCGGCCTGCTGCCCCTTCCACAAGGAAAAATCCCCCTCCTTCACGGTGAGCCGTGAAAAGCAGTTCTATTACTGCTTCGGCTGCGGCGCCTCGGGCAATGCCATCAGCTTCCTGATGGACTACGAGCGCAAAAGCTTTCTCGACAGCCTGAACGAGCTGGCCGGCCGCGTCGGTCTGGAAGTGCCGGATACGCGCGACCCCAATGCGCCGGTACGCGAGTCGCAGCAACCGCTTTACGACACACTGGAAGCCGCCGCGAAATACTTTGAAGCGCAGCTGCGCACGCATCGCGACAAGGAAAAAGCCGTCGGCTATTTCAAGAAGCGCGGCCTCACCGGGCAGATCGCCAAGCATTACCGCCTCGGCTATGCCCCGCCCGGCTGGGACAATCTGCTTGCATCGCTGGGCACGAACGAAGAAGAGAAGAAGCGCCTGCTCGCCACCGGCCTCATCGTGAAACGCGAAGACAGCCAGCGGGTTTACGACGCCATGCGCGACCGCGTGAT
>JACCDZ010056980.1_pt1 | contig 26804 bp, 23 predicted proteins | sample 7449551 | NCBI WGS metagenome assembly JACCDZ01 (sample SAMN15323452, study PRJNA562643) | freshwater metagenome | isolation source: river surface water | place: USA:Blue River Watershed | collected 2017-08-18 | reverse complement strand
TTTTTAATAAAGAAACAGCCGAAAAAACAGCCGAATTGCTTTTGCAAATAAATGCAATTAAATTGAATCCAAGAAATCCTTTTACATGGGCTTCTGGATGGAAATCGCCAATCTATTGCGACAACCGACTAATCCTTTCATTTCCAGCCATCCGAAATTATGTTCGCGATGAGTTTGCCAAAAATATTGAAAAACAATTTGGTAAACCCGACGTAATTGCAGGAGTAGCCACTGGAGCTATTGGAATTGGTATTCTTGTTGCAGAAAGTATGGGATTGCCATTTGTATATGTTCGTCCTGAACCTAAAAAACACGGAAGACAAAACCAAGTAGAAGGTTTTTTACAAAAAGGTCAAAATGTGGTTGTGGTAGAAGACTTAATTAGTACTGGAAACAGTAGCTTACTTGCAGTTGAAGCTTTGAGAGAAGCTGGGGCAAATATCAAAGGAATGGCGGCAATTTTTACCTATGGATTTGATGTTGCTGAGCAAAATTTCAAAAATGCCAATGTAGAACTATACACTTTAAGTAATTATAAAAACTTATTGAACTTGGCTGTTGCCAAAACTTATATCACCGAAGAAGAACAACAAACTTTGAGCGAATGGAACGTGAATCCTTCGACTTGGAATGTATAATTTGAAATAATTACCAGATGAATTTAGAAAGTCCTAAAGTTAGCGTTCAAAAATCAGCTCAAAATCTATTTGATTTGTTGTCTGATGTAAAAAACTTTGAACAATTAATGCCTGAAAATATTGCGAAATTTGAAGTGATTGGCGCTGATGCATTCATTTTTGGTTTAAAAGGAATGCCTGAAATCAAATTAGTCATTAAAGAAAAAGTAGCTCCAAATAAACTCGTTTTAGGTGCAGCAAGTGACAAACTACCTTTTACTTTAACAGCTTCAATTGAAGCAGTTTCTGAAAATAGTTCAGAGGTAAAGCTAGATTTCGAAGGAGAATTTAATGCGATGATGGCAATGATGATTAAAGGTCCTATCCAAAAATTCATTGAAACTTTGGCAGAGAATATGCACAAACTATAATATAAACTGAATATAAAAAAGGGCTGTAATTTCAATTACAACCCTTTTTTATTAGTATAACATTTGAACTTCTTTAATATCAAATTCGGCAATAGAATCGTTCTCCAGCAACACTCTCAGCCTACCAATTGGTGATATACCTTGGATAATCCCCATGAATTTTTCCTCTTTTTGATTCGTAAACGGCATCGGAATATCTTTTTTATATAGCGAATCAATAAATTGTTGACGCAACGAAGCTGGATTTTGGTTACTTTCAGCTATATTCTTCTTTAAGTTGGTAATAATATCAAAAAGCAATTCCTCTTTGTCTAATTCTTGACTAACTACTACTGCCAAAGAAGACGCTTTTGGCAATCCTTCGAAATTGGTTTGATTCACATTTAAGCCTAAACCTACTATTGAAAGAATAGTCCCGTCACTTTTAATGCTATTTTCAATCAAAATTCCACCAATTTTTTTATTGGCTGACAGAATGTCGTTTGGCCATTTAATGCTTAAAGCAGGAATGTCTTTCTTTTTTAGAGTCGTTAGAACAGCTAAAGAAACAGCTATATTTAAATTGAAAATTTCGTGGATTTCAAATAAAAAATCCTTAATCAAAACACTCATTATTAGGTTTTTACCCACTTCAGAATTCCATGCTGCTCCCATTTGCCCTTTGCCATTGGTTTGGTTCTCGGCAGTGACTACGGTAAAGTTTTCAAGATCCTCTTTATTGGATATTCCCTTAAGAAATTCGTTAGTAGAATCTATGGCATCGAGTTTGATTAGTTTCATGAAACTATTATTTACAACACAGAACTTAATATTCTGTTAATGGTTCAAAAATAATCACAAAAAATGGTAACTTTACCAACTTATATTAAAAATAATTCATGGCGAAAAAGACTATAAACAATGATGTACTCATTGCTAACATCATCAAGGGAATCGAAGAAGTAAAAGGAAATGATATTGACATCTTAGATTTAAGAGAAATTGATACCGCTGTGTGCGATTATTTTATCATTTGCAATGGTACCTCAAACACTCAAGTAAACGCCATTGTAAGCTCCGTTCAAAAAACAGTGTCAAAAGAATTGAAAGACAAGCCTTGGCATGTGGAAGGTACTGATAATGCTGAGTGGGTATTGATGGATTATGTAAACGTAGTAGTTCACGTTTTCCAAAAACACATACGCGAATATTACAATATCGAGAGCCTTTGGGGAGATGCAAAAATTACTTCTATCGAAAACAAATATTAAAAGAAACAAATTGTAATGGCAAATAATAATCCGAACAAATTTAAAGTAAGTCCTTGGTTAGTTTACGTAGGAATTCTTCTTATTTTTCTTTTCATCAGTTTTGCAACTGGTGGAAGTAATTTTGAGGAACCAGCGCAATTAACTTCATCTAAATTCAATAACTTTCTTGAAAAAGGACAAATTGAAAAAGTAATTGTTTACAATAAAAGTGAGGCTGAAGTATATTTAACTGCTGCCGCTTTAAAAGACAAAACTCATTCAAAAGTAGCTAAAGACGTATTTGATCGTCCTAATGCAGGACCACATTATACTTTAGAAATTGGAAACGATCAAATCTTCCAAACTAAATTAGAAAAATCAGTTGGAGAAGGAAAATTGAAAGATTTTAACTTCTTACAAAAAAGCAATTGGACTGATATTTTAGTTAGCTTATTACCAATTATTGTAATTATTGCCGTTTGGATATTCATCATGAGAAGAATGTCAGGTGGTGGTGCTGGCGGTGGTGGCCAAATTTTCAATATTGGAAAATCGAAAGCCAAACTATTTGACGAAAAAACAGATATCAAAACTACTTTCAAAGATGTTGCTGGTTTAGAAGGTGCTAAAGAAGAAATACAAGAAATTGTAGAATTCCTTAAAAACCCTGAAAAATACACCAATTTGGGAGGAAAAATACCAAAAGGAGCTTTACTAGTTGGACCTCCTGGTACAGGTAAAACCTTATTAGCTAAAGCTGTTGCCGGTGAAGCACAAGTACCTTTCTTTTCATTATCAGGTTCTGATTTTGTTGAAATGTTTGTAGGGGTTGGAGCTTCTCGTGTAAGAGATTTGTTCAAACAAGCTAAAGAAAAATCGCCAGCTATTATCTTCATTGATGAGATCGATGCGGTAGGTAGAGCGAGAGGTAAAAATAATATGTCAGGTGGAAATGACGAACGTGAAAATACCTTGAATCAGTTGTTAACTGAGATGGATGGTTTTGGAACGAATTCGAATGTTATTGTACTAGCAGCTACCAACCGTGCTGACGTTTTAGACAAAGCGTTAATGCGTGCTGGACGTTTTGATAGACAAATTTTTGTAGACTTACCAGACATTCGCGAACGCGGAGAAATATTTAAAGTGCATTTAACACCTTTGAAAAAAGTAGAAGGATTGGACGTAGACTTTTTAGCAAAACAAACTCCAGGTTTCTCTGGCGCAGATATTGCTAATGTTTGTAATGAAGCGGCTTTGATTGCAGCAAGAAATAACAAAACTGCAGTTGACAAACAAGATTTCTTAGACGCCGTTGATAGAATTATAGGTGGTTTAGAAAAGAAAAATAAAATTGTAACTCCTGAGGAGAAAAAAGCAATTGCTATTCATGAAGCAGGTCACGCAACAGTAAGTTGGATGCTGGAACATGCTGCTCCGCTTATCAAAGTAACAATTGTACCAAGAGGACAAAGTTTAGGTGCTGCCTGGTATCTTCCTGAAGAACGTTTAATCGTTCGTCCAGACCAAATGTTAGACGAAATGTGCGCTACCATGGGAGGAAGAGCAGCTGAAAAGGTAATTTTTAATAGAATTTCTACAGGTGCTTTAAGTGATTTAGAAAAAGTGACTCGTCAAGCAAGAGCTATGGTAACAGTTTATGGTTTGAATGAAAAAATTGGAAACGTTACTTACTATGATTCTTCAGGACAAAGCGAGTATAGTTTTTCTAAACCATATTCGGATGAAACTGCCAAAGTAATTGATGAAGAAATCTCTAGTTTAATCGAAGGTCAATACCAAAGAGCAATTCAAATATTGGAAGAAAACAAAGAGAAACTAAACCAATTAGCTGATATTCTAATCGAAAAAGAAGTTATTTTTAAAGATGATTTGGAAGCTATTTTTGGAAAACGAAGTTTTGATGCAAACCTAGAAGAAGTAGTATCATAATTTTAAATTATCAATAATTTATAAAATCTTAATTCAAAAATGTCTTTTGAATTAAGATTTTTTTATCTTTGAACGTTTTCAAACAATATTTTAAGTAGTTCAAATTGAATATGAGTCTTTTTAAAAAAATTTTTAGTTCATATAAACCGGCTTCTGACGAAGATAAGGACAATGAACAAAGCCAATTTCTGCCAGAGGTAACTATGGCTGTAGACGAAGCATTTATATATCATTTTAAAAAGAATGGCGGCAAATTTATCTATTGCGAAAATAGAAAAGAAGTTAGCGAACAATTTGAAAATATTTTAGAAGAAAACGATTGGTTTGAAAATGAGGTTTTATGTTTTGACCCAACTCTTTACGACCTTTTAGAGGAAAATAAACTCCCTTTTGAAAAACCAAACAACCCTGCCTTTTTATTAGCAAGTTGTGAAAATCTAATTGCTGAAGAAGGTTCTATATTATTTTCTTCTAAACAAATTAAACAATTAAAACCTCACGATTTACCTTTGAACATAATAGTTGTTGCAAATACAAGTCAAATTCTTGGGGCGAAAAGTGATGGTCTAAGCGCTATTAAAAAGAAATACGAAAGAGACTATCCAACCAATATTACTACCATTAAATATTTCGAAAAAGCAAAAGAAGAAGATTTTACTCAATACGGAAGTTCTGCTAAGAATCTATATTTATTGCTTTTAGAAGATCTTTAAAATGAATGAAACGCTCAAAAGATTAATTTCTGGTGTAGTTTACATTACACTTTTATTATTCTCTATCCTATATTGTACTGAAAGTTTCATTCTTTTATTTGGGATTTTCTTAGTAATTGCAACTTTCGAGTTTTGCAATTTGGTTAAACTAAATAAAATTTTACCGATAACTCTCGTATCAGTTTCTTATGTTGTAATTAGCTTGTTAAGCTATTACAAAACAGAAACCGATAATTACATTTCCAATCTTCGAGAGAAACCAATTCAACTAGGTGTTGATATCGATCAACTCAACTTGTGGTTATTACTTATTTGCCTGTTTGTTTTTGTAAAATGTTTGATTTTTTTATTTGACAATAAAGAACAAACGGTCACACCTATTTGGAAATACTTGTACTTACTAGGATACATACTTTTACCTTTTATTTTTATTGTAAAAATTTCATTTGGAATAAATGATTACAATCCAAAGATTATAATAGGTTTGTTTATTTTGATATGGACTAATGATACTTTTGCCTATTTAGTTGGAAAATCAATAGGTAAACACAAATTATACGAACGTATTTCTCCTAAAAAAACCATTGAAGGCTTTTTAGGGGGAGTTGCTTTTGCGGTTTTTGCTGGCTATTTAATTTCAAAACTGTACATCAAACCTAATCCAAGTTTTAGCGATACTTCAATTCTAATTTGGACAATGATTGCATTGATAGTAGGTGTTTTCGGAACTATTGGCGACTTAATTGAATCCAAATTCAAACGTATTGCAGAAGTAAAAGACAGCGGAAAAATAATGCCCGGACATGGAGGCATACTAGATCGTCTAGATAGTGTTATATTTGTAGCACCAATTGTATATTTATTTTATCAAATTTTATCTTATGTTTCATAAAGAAGGAACCCCGTCAATTTTATTAGGTACATTTATTACCGCCATTGTTGTTTTAGCAAGTGATAGCTTAATCGATACTGACTGGATCAAGATGACAATCAAAATCATAGCAATCCTTTTTTTAATAATTATCCTTCAATTTTTTAGAAATCCGAAACGTACTTTTATTTTAAACGAAGATCAAATTTTATCTCCCGTAGATGGAAAAGTGGTAGTTATTGAAGAAGTTTATGAAGCAGAATATTTCAAAGACAAACGCTTACAAGTGTCTATTTTCATGTCACCAATAAATGTGCATGTAACTCGTTACCCAATGGGAGGAAAAATTAATTTCAGCAAATACCACCCTGGTAAATTTTTAGTTGCTTGGCACCCAAAAGCGAGTGAAGAAAATGAAAGAACTACGATTGTAGTTGAAAATAAATCATTTGGAGAAGTATTGTACAGACAAATTGCTGGTGCTTTAGCCAAACGTATTGTAAACTACGCCGAAGAAGGAATGCAAGTAATTCAAGGAACCGATGCTGGTTTTATCAAATTTGGTTCAAGAGTAGATTTGTTTTTACCTTTGGGAACTCCTATTAATGTAGTGTTAAATCAAAAAGCCATTGGCGGAAAAACAGTTATTGCAACCAAAGCGTAATGATTGAGAACGATTTAGATAAACGATTTAACGAAGCCGTTGAGGCAGCTTCAATAATGACACAGGCTTCTTTGCCACAAGATGTACAATTGCGTTTGTATGCTTTTTATAAACAAGCCACATTTGGTTCGGCAGAATACAATCAATCTGAAAATTTTGATTTAAGAAATGCATTTAAAACTAATGCATGGATGCAAATTAGCCATTTATCTGTCGACGAATCGAAAGAACAGTATATTGAAATTATCAATTCTTTATTGAAAAAATAAACAAGTCATGAAAAAGCACTTTTTTAAAGTAACTTATGTAGTATTCTTTTTTATTTTATTCTCTTGTAATAAGAAAAAACTAACTGAAGTTGTAGAAGTCCCTTTGCCTAGTGCAGAAGAAAAAATTACAATGGGAATTCCTGATGACGTTGTTGCTGATGATGGATCTTTTCAATTAGAAAAGCTTCCTTATGGTTACGATGCAATGGCGCCACACCTTTCGGCCATGACGTTAGAAAATCATTATTCAAAACATTATCTTTCTTACACTAATAAATTAAACGAAGCCATTGCAGGTACTAATTTAGAAAATCTAAGCATTGAAGAGGTTTTAAATCAATTAGACACCAATAATGAAGAACAAAAAAACAATGCAGGTGGGTATTATAACCACTCATTGTATTTTAAAATAATTGGAGCCAAATCAGCAGGAAAACCAAAAGATTCTTTAGCAAGCGCTATTGAAAGAGATTTCGAATCGTTTGACAATTTCACTACTCAATTTAAAGGAGAAGCAACTAAATTGTTTGGCTCGGGTTGGGTTTGGTTGATTGTAGATCGTTCTGGTAAATTACAAATCTCAAGTACAGCTAACCAAGATAACCCTTTAATGAGAAATGCTAAAGTACAAGGTAAACCTATTTTAGCTTTAGACGTATGGGAACACGCCTATTACTTGGATTACCAATACAAAAGAAAAAACTACATTGATGCTTTCTTTACCATAATTAATTGGAGAAAAGTGGAAGAAAATTATGAAGAAGCTATTGCGCAATAGCAAATTAATTTTATTCTAATTCGTAGATAAAGGATTCCGAAGGCTTCATCTTTATTTTTGCTTTTCCTTGACCATTAATTACTTTTAAAGTGGATTTACTTTGATACAATTGATCAACAATAGTGTATTTACCATCTTTTAAATGCCATTTTTGAATAATTCCTTTAGGGATTATTAATTCAAATTGACTCGCTTTAGATGTCGAAAAATTAGCAATGACAATCAATTTTTGGGTATCTGACCATCGAACAAACGAATACATTTCAGGTAAATATCCTTTTTTATTGGCAACATTAGCGGAGTGGATTTCTTGAAATTCGCCCATTAAAGCCGAACTTTTCAAACTAAAATTCAATAATTTTTTATAGAAATCACGCAATTCTTTTTCAGAATTAGACAATTGGCCGCCGTCAAATTTCCCGCCATTCATCCAGCGTTGGTGATTAGGAACACCAACATAATCAAAAATTGATGTTCTAGAATGAGAACCGAAACCTCCATTTTCATTACCTGCCTCGCCTACTTCTTGTCCAAAATAAATCATGGTTGGAGAAGTACTAATAGTAGCTGAAATCACCATTAGCGGCTTTCCATTTTTTGGTGAACCAGCAAATTCAGGACTTGCTAATCGTTGCTCGTCATGATTATCCAAGAAATGCAGCATATGATGTTCTATATCTTCTAAACCTTTTTGAATATTAGTAATCGGCTCAGTTTGACTTTTTCCTTTCACAATTTCTTTTAACTTGTCATATAACTCCACTTTGTCGTACAAATAATCCATTTTACCTAGATGAATGTAATTTCTATATTCTTTTGGATTATAAACCTCTGCCAATAAAAACGCATCGGGTCTTTGTACTTTTATAGCTGAATTCATATAGCTCCAAAACTCATAGGGTACCATTTCAGCCATATCATAGCGAAAACCATCAACTCCTTTTGCCAACCAATATTCGGCAATAGCGCGAAATTTTTTCCAAGAATTGGGTACTTCTTTGCCTTTCCAAAAATCAAAATGTTCTTGACAGGATTTTGTTTCAAAATCAGCTGGAAGTGATGGGAAATCTTTTGTTCCGTCAGGGCGAATTCCGTAATTAACTTTTACCGTTTCGTACCAATCGTTTTTGTCTGGTTTTGCTAAACGAGAGCCGTTTCCAGTCCATTTAGCCGGAAATTCATCAAATTTTCCATCAATTAATGGATTGTTTTCTCCATTTAAAGGAGTAATTCCGTCAGGTATTTGAAAACTAGTCTTGGGAATATAATAGAAATTATTGTCTTTATGGTATTCAACCGTTACATCATCATCAGCACCAAAATCGCTAACCCCTTTGGGATTATTTTTACCTTCATATTTTCGGGCTACGTGGTTTGGCACAATGTCTATAATTAATTTCAAACCGGCTTTGTGAGTACGCGCTATCAAAGCTTCAAATTCTTGCAAACGATTGGCTGGATTCACTGCCAAATCAGGATTTACATTGTAATAATCCTTTACAGCATAAGGAGAACCCGCTCTCCCTTTTACCACTTCAGGATCATCATTAGATATACCGAATTTTGTATAATCTCTAATCACTGCATGATGTGGGACTCCCGTGTACCAAACATGACTCACCCCTAAATCTTTGATTTCTTGTAATGCTTTGTCCGTAAAATCATTAAACTTCCCTACCCCATTTTGTTCAATGGTTCCCCAAGGTGTATTCGAAGTATTAGTATTTCCAAACAACCTTGTAAATACTTGATACACTACAAGCTTTTGTTTGGAATTTGATGTATTTATTTGTTTCTTTTTGTCTGTATTTGATTGTGCAACAGTTGATAAAGTAATCAGACAAGCAACGGAAAGTAAAAATGATTTCATACTATTCTAAATTGTAATTAGCAACAAATATAAATTATTTTAAGGCATTGACAAGATTTGTGATTTACTGCTGAAATAAACTCGCTAAATGCTTTATAATTATTTCTTAAATACACTTGCTCTTCATACAATTTGATTAATTTTATACCCAAAATTATTCGTCTTGAAAAAATTTCGATTAGCACTCTATTTTGTTTTGTCAGTTGTACTTGCTCCAAAAGTAATGGGACAGGTACCTAAAAAAATCATAGTAGAACATTCTGATTTTGCCGATGTAAACCAAGTAGAAATACCTGATGCTTTTTTACTAACTGGTAATGTTCGTGTCAATCATGACGGAGTGGTTTTAACCTGTAATAAAGCTTATTATTTTCAAAAAGAAAACTATATCAAAGCTTTCGGAAACGTACAGTTAGTTCAAGGCGACACACTCTTCCTAAATAGTAAATATGCCGAATACAGTGGAAATGTAAAAAAAGCATTTGCAACAGGTGATGCCGTAATGAGTTCTCCTGAGGCGACTTTGGTAACAGATACGATCAACTTTGACCGAAACACACAAGAAGTTTTTTACAACACTAAAGGGACAATTACCAACTTACAAAACACCTTAATCAGTAAGTCGGGAAAATACTATGTTCCTGAGAAAAAATTCCAATTCCTAACGGAAGTAACAATTACCAATCCTACTTACGTTATCAAGTCCAATCATTTGGATTATTACAGTAATTCAGGGCACTCTTACTTATTAGGTCCGTCTACGATTACAAGTAAAGCCAACTACATTTATACGGAAAAAGGATTTTACGATACCAAGAAAAACAAAGCACATTTCCTAAACAAATCGTATATCAAATACGACGACCGAATCATTCGGGGCGATAGTTTGTATTACGACAGAAATAAAGAATTTGCTTCGGCTTCGCGAAATGTTAAGATTACGGATTCCATCAATCGTGGCATTGTCAAAGGGCATTATGCTGAAATGTACAAGAAAAAAGATTCTCTTTTTGTAACCAAAAGAGCCGTCGCTATTAACTTTGTCGAAAATGACTCGGTGTACATTCACGGGAAAAAATTAATGGTAACCGGAAAAGAAGGCAACCGAATCATTCGTGCCTTCAATAATGTGCGTTTTTTCAAAAAAGACATGAGTGGCAAATGTGATTCGATTCATTCGAGTTCCAAAATAGCGCTGACCAAATTAATTGGAAATCCGATTCTATGGAACGGAGAGAGTCAAATTACAGGAGATATCATGCATCTCATTGGTAACAACACTTCTCAAAAATTAGACTCGCTCAAAGTATTGAATAATACCTTTCTCGTCTCCAAAGATACTCTTGGAACAGGCTACAATCAAATTAAAGGACAGAATCTCTTTGGTAAATTTCAAGAAGGAAAACTGCACGATGTGGATATCATCAAAAACACCGAAGTCATTTATTATATGCGGAATGAGGCTCAGGAACTCATTGGCATCAACAAAAATAAAAGCAGTAAAATCAATATTTTATTCAATAAAAATGAGGTAGATGAAATTACCTTTTTTAAGCAAGTGGATGGCGATTTATTTCCTGAAAAAGACTTGCCAGAAAACGACCGAAAATTAAAAGGATTTATTTGGCGTGGCGACGAACGGATTCTATCCAAAGACGATATATTTCCTCCCGAAGAAAATAAGGATAATGAAAAAATAGCCAAACAAGCTAAAGCACAAAAAGACAAGAAAAATGTACCGATGAAAGTACGAAAAGAAACTTTGGAGTACGATAAAAAGAAGAAGAAATAGCGGTTGAAATAGCAATCGCAAAAATCAATTTTAAGAGCAATTAAATCATATTAAAAGTGAACAACGATTTTATACAATACCAAGCACAAACCTCTCCTTATCCTTTAGGAATGGAGGTGTCACATGCTATAGGATCGTACATTTACGATACAAACAACAATCGTTATTTGGATTTTGTAGCGGGAGTTTCTGCTTGTTCATTAGGACACCAACATCCAAGAGTAAATCAAGCCATTAAAGACCAATTAGATTTGTATTCACACGTGATGGTCTATGGTGAATATTCGCAAAGTCCAGCGGTGGAATACTGCAAATTGATGGCTTCGCTCTTGCCCGCTCCTTTAGACAAGACCTATTTAGTCAATTCGGGTACCGAGGCAATTGAAGGAGCCTTAAAATTAGCCCGACGCGTTACAGGTCGTAGCCAATTAATTTCTTGTCACAATGCCTATCATGGAAACACAATGGGTTCCTTGAGTGTCATGGGTTATGAAGAACGCAAACAAGTCTTTCGTCCTTTAATTCCAGATGTCGAATTCATCACTTTCAATAACGAAGCTGATTTAGAAAAAATAACCACCAAAACTGCGGGAATCTTACTCGAAACCATTCAAGGTGGCGCAGGATTTATCCAACCTGAAAATGGTTTTCTGAAAAAAGTACGTAAACGCTGCGATGAAGTTGGAGCCATGATGATTTTGGACGAAATACAACCAGGTTTTGGTCGAACTGGAAAACTTTTTGGTTTCCAAAATTACGATGTTGTTCCTGATATTGTAGTTATGGGTAAAGGAATGGGCGGCGGAATGCCTGTTGGTGCTTTTACCGCTTCGGCAGCAAAAATGGATTTGTTAAGTCACAATCCGAAATTAGGACACATCACTACTTTTGGTGGACACCCTGTCATAGCGGCAGCTTGTTTAGCGACCTTGAAAGAAATAACTGAGACTTCACTCATGTCCGACGCTTTAGCCAAAGAAAAACTCTTCCGTGAGCTATTGGTACATCCTTTGATAGAAGAAGTCAGAGGAAAAGGATTAATGTTGGCCGCAATGACAAAAAACGCCGACATTACCAACGAAGTGATTTTGAAATGTCAAGACAGAGGGTTGATTTTATTCTGGTTGCTTTTTGAAGCATGTGCTATTCGAATTACACCACCACTTACTATTTCGGAAGAAGAAATAAGAGAAGGTTGCGCCATTATACTCGAAGTAATGGACGAAGTCGCTCAAAAAGCATAGCTGGTTTCAACTCCGTTTTTGTTAATTAAATTGTTCACAACAATTCTTGCTTTTTCTCAAGAGACGATTCTATTTTCCTAATTTTATTTAGGCCAAAATCAAAAACAAAAAGCATGCAATTAAGCAACGAAGAAGAAGATTACAACTTATCTCTTTCCAAATTTGAGTCGATGTTAAAGACGAATAAAGTCTTGTTTTTTGACTCCGAAGAATTTGAAGAAATTATCCTTCACTATATCGATTCGGGAAAAACTTCTTTGGCTAAAAAAGCTTTAAAGTTAGCTTTGGAACAACACCCGAAATCTACAGGTTTAAAATTAGTTCAAGTTGAAATGTTGGTTTATGAAGACCAATTGGATTTGGCAGATAAAATGCTAAATGAGCTGTATGCCATTGAGCCTAATAACGAAGAAATTTACATTCAAAAAGCCAATATCTGTTCCAAAAGAGACCAACACGAAAAAGCAGTTGAACTTTTAAAAATTGCATTACAATATACTGATGATTACGCCGATGTCTATAACTTAATTGGGATGGAATACCTTTTCATGGACAATTTAGAAATGGCAAAAGACAGTTTTATCAAATGTTTGGAAGAGGATTTAGAAGATCAATCTGCCTTATATAATGTGGTGTATTGTTTTGAGTTTTTGGACCAAAACAATGAAGCCATCGCCTATTTGAATCAATACATCGAGAAAAACCCATATAGCGAAATTGCTTGGCATCAAGTTGGTCGCTTACACTATGGATTAAAAGAATACGAAGAAGCATTGCGTGCTTTTAATTATGCTACTTTAATTGACGACGAATTCATGGGTGCTTTCATGGAAAAAGCCAAAGCCTTGGAGCGTTTAAAAATGTATGCTGAAGCTATTGAAAGCTATGAAAGAACTATTGAATTAGACGACGCTACTTCCTATGCTTTGCTTCGCATTGGAAAATGCCACGAACGACTAGGGAATACTGCTTTAGCAATAAAATACTACAATCAAACGGTTCACGAAGACCCGCTTTTAGATAAAGGTTGGATTGCAATCACGGACTTTTACGTTCGCGAAAAAAACTTCCAAAAGGCTTTGTTTTACGTTAATAAAGCATTGGCAATTGACAATCAAAATCAAATGTATTGGAAGCGTTATGCTACTATCAACAAGCAAATGAATTTCTTTGAAGAAGCTGAATTTGGATATCGTAAAGCGGTAGAATTTGGCGACTACCAATTAGATACTTGGTTGTTTTGGGTAGATATTTTGCAGTTTTTAGGAGAATTTGATAGTGCCATTCAAACCTTATTACAAGCTACTGAATATTTCCCTGAAGAAAACGAAATTGAATACCGTTTGGCAGGTTTGTATTTCATGATACAAGATAAAACCAAAGCAAAATTTCATCTAAGTAATGGCTTGCGTTTGAACTTTGATAATTACATCCTTATGGAAGAATTATTTCCAATGATTTGGGAAGAAAAAACGGTTCAAAATTACATTGCAAAACATAAGAAATAAAGATGACTCCACCTATCAAAAAACGTTTCGGTTTATTGGGACGCAACATCAACTATTCGTTTTCCAAAGGTTATTTTACCGAGAAATTTGAGAATGAAAAATTAGTAGGATACACTTACGAAAATTTTGACATTCCAAATATCGAATCTTTTTTGGCCGTAATCAAAAATAATGACCACTTAAGCGGAATGAATGTTACTATTCCGTACAAAGAAGCAGTAATTCCATTCTTGGATAAATTATCGGAAAAAGCAACCAAAATTGGCGCAGTTAACACTATTAGATTTACTAAAAAAGGCAAATTAAAAGGGTATAATACTGATTATTATGGCTTTAAAAAATCCTTAGAACCTTTGTTAGAATCCCATCACAAGAAAGCTTTAATTCTTGGTACTGGCGGAGCTTCAAAAGGAGTAGCTTTTGCTTTAAACGAATTAAGAATTGAGTATGCTTTTGTTTCAAGACAAGCTAGTGAAACTGTTTTAGGTTACAACCAAATAACAGACTTAATCTTTGACGAATACCAAATTGTAATTAACTCCACCCCAGTAGGAACAAGTCCTAATACAGAGGCATATCCTGAAATACCTTACGAGTTTTTTACTAAAAAACACATCGCTTACGACTTGATTTACAATCCTGCCAAAACACAATTTTTGAAAAAAGCACAACACCAAGGTGCTACAACTAAAAACGGAATGGATATGCTAATTTTTCAAGCAGAAAAGGCATGGAAGATTTGGAATAAATAAAAAACTATTCCTTTTTAATCTCTCAGTTAAATTCCAGTAAATTAATTTCACCTAGGGTTAAAGCTATTCATATGAATAGAAATGCCAATTCTAAATACATCTTTATTTTAACGTAAAACGATGATAAATAAGGGATTTATTTTGCAATTCCACTCGGGTTTACTATCTTTCGACTTGAATAATTAGGAACCTTACACATTTTAAAAATGTTAGAAGAAAAGAATGATAACCTGCTAAATGCAGACGGAAACACTGCTGATTCAGTAGAATCAACACCAACAGCTACACCAGATGAAGTAGTAGTAACTGTATCGGAATCAGTTGAAGAAATTGCTGAAACTGATGAAAATCAAACCATTATTGAAGCAATCGCCGACAGTAATGCAGAAGAAAGCGAAGACGAAAGTTTGAAAGAGCGTCACGATATTCCGATGCAAGACTATGATGCATTATCGATGGAATCACTTGTAGAAGAATTGAACACATTAGTATCCAACGAGAAAGTGTCATCAATTAAAGACCATGTAGAAGAAATCAAAAAGGCTTTTTTAGCCAAATACAATCATCTTATTGAGGAGAAAAAAGAAGAATTCCTTGCTGAGAATCAAGATCCAAATGAAGAATTTCAGTATCATTTTCCTCTAAAATCAAAATTTGACAACATCTATTCTGTTTACAGAAACCATAAAAACGAACATTTCAAGAGTTTGCAAGCGAACCTAAAAACTAATTTAGAAAATCGTTTGGCTATTGTTGAAGAGTTAAAAGAATTGATTAATCCGCAAGCCAACATTAAAGACATCTTAAAACATTTTAATGATTTAAGAGAGCGCTGGAAAAATGCAGGTCCTATTCCAAAAGATAAATATAACCACGTTTGGAATAATTATCATTTTCACGTAGAAAATTTTTATGATTATTTGCACTTAGATCGTGAAGCGAGAGACATTGATTTCAAACACAATTTAGAGCAAAAACAAAAAATTGTAGCTCGTGTAGAAGAATTAGTAAAAGAAGAAGACATCAACAAAGCGTTCCGTGAATTACAAGATTTACACCGCATTTGGAAAGAAGAAATTGGACCTGTTTCTAGAGAACACCGTGAAGAAATTTGGAACCGTTTTAGTGAATTAACAAAACAAATGCATGATAAACGCGAATTGTTATTTGAAAAGCTAAGAGGTGCCGAAGTAGAAAATTTAGCAAAGAAAAATGAAATAATTGCTCAAATTGAAGTGTTGGCAACCGAAAAAGTAAATGCTCACACGCAATGGTTAGCACAAATAGAAAAAGTTGAAGCTTTGAGAGCTGCATTTTTTGCAGCAGGTAAAGTTCCGGCTGATGTCAATGAAGCAACTTGGAGTACTTTTAAAACAGCGGTACGTAACTTCAATTCTTTCAAGAATTCGTTTTACAAAGACATCAAGAAAGATCAAAACGATAACTTGAGTAAAAAACAAGCTTTGGTGGCTAAAGCCAAAGAATTACAAGAAAGTACTGATTTTGCTACTTCTACTCCTATTATGAAACAAATTCAAGAGGAATGGAAGAAAATTGGACATGTACCAAGAAAGTATTCGGATAGTATTTGGAAAGAATTTAAAGATGCTTGCAACCATTATTTCGATAAATTAAAAGAGCAAAAAAACGAAGAAAATAGTGAAGAAGTAGCTGCTTTTGAAAACAAAAAAGCCTATTTAGAAACCTTGAGAGCGTTTCAACTTACTGGTGACCATAAAACAGATTTGGATGGTATTAAGTTACATATTCAAAATTGGAAAGGCTATGGAAGAGTACCTTTTGCAAGACGTCATATTGAAGGTAAATTCAATAAAATATTAGATGCCCTTTTTGAAAAATTAAGTTTAAGTAAAAAAGATTCGGATATGATGCGTTTTGCTAATCGTATCGATCAATTGTCAGAAAGCAATGATTCACGCAAATTAGAAAGTGAAAAAATATTTTTGATTCGTAAAATCGAAGAAGTACAAAACGAAATTTTTCAGTTAGAAAATAATATTCAGTTCTTTACCAATACCAAAAATGCTAAGAAAGAAAATTCTATTGTGTTAGAGGTTCGTAAGAACATCGCCATTCACAAAGAAAGTTTAGAAGTTTGGAAAGAAAAATTGAAGCAATTACGCAATTTAAAACAAGAATAATTTTCTGATCAATACATTCTCAAAACCTCAATTCAAAAGATTGAGGTTTTTTTATGCAAAAAAATGAAGGAATGATAAATATCATTTTAATTGGCTGAAAGTAGGTTTACTTTTGATCTTTCAAATGATTATGTTATGACTCATTCACTAATCCAAAAGTACAATGTACCTGGTCCGAGGTATACAAGTTACCCAACAGTTCCCTATTGGAATGAGCTTAACTTTAGCTATGAAATTTGGTTAGCAACACTCAAAAAATCATTTGAAGAAAGCAACACAACTGAAGGTATTAGTTTGTACATTCATTTGCCATTTTGCGAAAGCATCTGTACATTTTGTGGTTGTAACAAACGAATCACAAAAAATCATGAGGTAGAACATCCTTACATTCAAGCGATTTTGAAAGAGTGGACTTTGTATTGTGAGGTTCTTGGAGAAAGACCCAACATTAAAGAAATTCATTTGGGTGGAGGAACCCCTACCTTTTTCTCCTCTGCCAACTTAGAGTTGCTAATCAATGGGATTTTGGCAAAAGCAAATAAAGCTAGTAATTATGAATTTAGCTTTGAAGGGCATCCCAATAATACAACACGAGAACAATTACAAAAACTGTATGATTTAGGGTTTAGACGTGTTAGTTTTGGTGTACAAGATTATTCAGAAAAAGTACAAAAAGCGATTCATCGTATTCAACCCTTTATCAATGTTGCCAAAGTCACTTTATGGGCAAGAGAAATTGGTTATACCTCAATAGGACACGATATAATATTTGGTTTACCTTTTCAGGAAAAAGAAGATGTAATTGATACTATTGAAAAGACTAAATCATTACAACCGGATCGTTTAGCGTTTTACAGCTACGCTCATGTGCCGTGGATCAAAGGAAATGGACAACGTGGTTTTAATGATGAAGATATTCCAAAGGATGAGATAAAAAGAGAATTATACGAAACTGGCAAGGAATTATTGTATAAAAATGACTATCACGAAATTGGTATGGACCATTTTGCTTTAACAACTGATAGTTTATTTGAGTCCTTTGAAATTGGTAAATTACATCGTAATTTTATGGGTTATAGTTCTTCTAAAACGCAATTAATGATTGGTTTAGGCGTTTCGTCGATCAGTGATAGTTGGTATAGTTTTGCTCAAAATGTAAAAACGATTGAAGACTATTACCAATTGTTGGATACCAATACCATTCCTGTATTTAGAGGACATGTGTTGACAGATGAAGATTTAATCATTCGAAGACATATTTTGAACCTAATGTGTCAGTTTGAAACTTCTTGGGCTAACCCAAAAAACTACTTTGATGAAATTCCAGAAATTGTTTCTCAATTAAAAGAAATGGAAAAAGATGGATTAGTGCATTTTATCCCTAATGGGATTCAAGTTACAGAAGAAGGGAAACCATTTGTGCGTAATGTTTGCATGGCTTTTGACTTGCTTTTAAAGCGAAAAGCACCCGATACTGCATTGTTTTCAATGACTGTTTAATGATCAATGACAATTTGGTGTGTCTTGAACAAACAAACTCATATTAGCAGGTGAAATGTAAGGAATTCCCAATCCTAAACCTCGTAAAATGAATAAGACACCTATAATAACTCCAACATAGGGAATCACTTTTTGCACTTTATTTCGAAAACGGACAGTCATTATAGAATTAAAAAAGATAACACTACTCATCATTGGAATTGTACCTATTCCAAAAAGTAACATATAAAGTACTCCAAACGGTACACTTTGCATGGCAATTGCACCAAATAAAGCGACATAAACCATTCCACAAGGCAAAAATCCATTGAGCAAACCAATTGTAAATAACGATTGATAGCTTTTGTTTTTAAATTGCTTTCCTAAAGAAGATTTAATTTTCGAAATGAGACGGTAAACGGGTTTAGAAAAATTGTAATTCGCCAAAACTCTTTCGGGAGTTACAATTGTAATAATCATTGCTATCCCTATAAAGATTGATAATCGTTGCTGAATTCCAGCCAAAAAAAAGCCTTTTCCTACCAAACCAAAAATCAATCCAATAGTAGCATAAGCGGACAATCGTCCTATATGATACGTTATTATTTGAGTTACCTTTTTAGCAGGATTTGTTCTGTCTACTGGGATCATCAAGGCAATTGGCCCACACATTCCAATACAATGCAGGCTACTAATTAAACCAAAGATGAATGCAGAATACAACATACTTTTCTAACGAATATAAATAATTTCTTTAGTTAAATAAGCCTTTCCTTCGTATTGCCATTCCATATTAATATCCCAGCGGCCATCTATCAAACTTTTTTTAGGTATGAGCAAAGTTGATTCAGAAATCGAAATCGGAATTTCGAAATCAAATTTCTTGTTAGATGGCCTATAGAGGGATACTATTCCTTTGATTTTATTGGGAACAAAAGTTGCAGGAAATCTAATTTCAGCCCCTTCTGAAGTCAATACAATTGTTGGTTTTTGTGCTAAATTCTGAGCGTTTTGAGAACGTTGCATTTCTTCTCCAAATCGTGCATCGTGTTTGTAATATTCCTCGACTACCAAATCATTATCGTATTTAGAATTGGATTGTACCTCAACTACAAAATACAAAATGAAGGTCATGAATAAACCAAAGGCAATTACAATACCTGTTCCCCAATTGAATTTAATTTTCATTTTTTATGTGATTTTTAATCAAAACTTCTTGGACTTAAAAAATTAGTCGTAGCTGTTTCAATTTTTTTATTTTCGTTATATACCTCAATTTCTAATTTCGTTTTATCCGTTTCCAACAGATATTGATTGATTTCAATAAATAAAGTACCACTGTTCATACCTTGTTTTGGGACTTTAAAATCTTGTTTACCTACTAATTGTAAATTCCCTTTTATACCTACTAATTTAAAATGAATGTCTTTAAACTCATCATTTGTTTTATTAATTATTTTAAAGGTATATACATTACTGATATTTTCACCTTTATGTTGGAACAATTGTCCTGGTAAACGTAATATTGTTGCTTCAACATCGGTTCTTAAAAACAAAAGTCCAGTTAATACACCAATTAAAATTACTAAAACGGCAGAGTACCCCTTCATTCTAGCAGTAAATTGAAACTTGGTCTTTTTCTCGATTTCATCTTCAGAAGCATATCGAATTAATCCTTTTGGCAAACCAACTGTTTCCATAATTGAATCACATTCGTCAATACAAGCAGTACAGTTTACACATTCTAATTGCGTTCCGTTTCGAATATCGATTCCCGTTGGACAAACATGTACACATTGATGGCAATCAATACAATCTCCTTTTCCAGACGCAGCACGATCCTCATTTTTATTTAATTTAGCTCTACCTGCTTCTTTTTCTCCACGAACAAAATCGTAGGCTACGTTAATGGATTTATTATCTAAAAGCACGCCTTGTAATCTACCGTAAGGACACGCAATGATACATACCTGCTCTCTAAACCAAACAAAAACAAAATAGAATACTCCAGTGAAAATTAATAATGCAATTAAAGTACTTAAATGACTTTCAGGACCATCTTCAATCATTTTAAATAATTCGTCGCTACTGATTAAATAAGCTAAAAACACATTGGCAATGAAAAAAGAAATAACCAAAAATACTGACCATTTCAATCCTTTTTTTCTGATTTTTTCAGCGTTCCATTCTTGTTTGGCTAATCGAATTTGAGCCCCTCTATCTCCTTCTATCCAATATTCAATTCGGCGAAAAACCATTTCCAAAAAAATAGTTTGCGGACAAATCCACCCACAAAAGATACGTCCAAAAATTACGGTAAAGAGAATGACAAATACCACACCCAATATCATAAACAAAACAAACAAGTAAAAATCTTGAGGCCAAAACGGAAAACCAAAAATATTAAAACGACGTTCCAAAACATTAAACATCATAAATTGATTCCCATTAATTTTAATAAATGGATTGGCAATCAAAATAGCTAACAGAAAATAACTTACTATCTTACGGTATTCATACAATTTACCCGAAGGTTTTTTTGGAAAGATAAATTTTCTGTTTCCGGTCTCATCAATAGTTCCGATACTATCTCTAAATGATTCGTCTTGAATATTTGCCATGGTATTGTAATTTTAAAAGACCAATTTCAAATTTGAAATTGGTCTTTTAGTTAGTGTTTTTATTTTGCAGGTTTTGCGGCTGCTTCATCTACCCAAACTTCTCCTTCTGGAGCTTTTGGATCTTTAGGATTACTTCCTTTCAAAGAAATGATATAACTGGCAACTTTCTGAATTTCTTTAGGTTTCAAAGTTCCTTTCCAAGCAATCATCCCTTTTCCATCACGACCACCATTAGTCACCGTGTGAAATAAGTTCTTAATTCCTCCACCCAAAATCCATTGGTCATCGGTAAGGTTTGGTCCAATTTGACCACCGGCATCAGCTCTATGACAAGCCGCACAATTAGTTGTGAAAATTGTTTTTCCCTCGGCTAATGATGGAGCATCAGTTAATAAGGTAACTGTTTTTTCATCCATCAAATCAGGAGCCGTTTTCATGTACTCGGCAACTTCAATTTTAGCTAGAGCCATTTCTTTTTTCAATTCCATCTCTTGATCATCGGCGCCCATAATTTCAAATCGAACTAAATAGATAACTGCAAAAGCAATACAAGAATAAAACAAATACACCCACCATGGTGGTAAATTATTGTCTAATTCTTTTATACCATCATAATCGTGATCCAATAGTAATGCACCTTCATTTTCAATAGGTTCTGATTTTGTTAATAATTTCATTACCTTTTGTAACCATTCACTTTCTGCAATAGAAATAGAGTTCACCTCTTCCAATTTTGCTTTTTGTTCATCAGTCAATAACTGATAGGTAATTTTATCAATAGCACTTACTGTTATTTCAATTGCAATCAATAGAAAAAGAAATACAAATAGAAAAACAGACACCATTGGAAACTTGATAAATGCAGGTCGGTCTCCAGAGTCAATAAAAAATTCCATTGCGCCAAATACAGCGAAGAAAATAAGAGGAACTCTTACATATACAGGGATTAATTTTTTCATTTTTAGAAGTTTAATAATTATAATGTAGGATTATCGTTCAATGGAATTTGACTTAATTCATCGATTTTCTCTTTTTTATAGGAGAACACCCATAACGCCAATCCAACAAAGAATAAAAAGAAAATCAATAACGATAGAATTGGATATATCGCAACTCCAGCGATGGTTTCCATATTGTGTTTAATTTGTTCAAACATGATTTCTATTTATTTTTTAACTTTAATATCAGTTCCTAATCGTTGCATATAAGCAATCAAAGCAATAATCTCTCTTTCGTTCATAGGAACAAACTTTTCTCCTTTAGCTGCTGCTTTTTTCTTGCTTTCCTCATAACTTTTCACAAAGTCAGGATCATTTTTCAAGCTTTCTTCAATTTTAATTGCTTGGGCTCTTAAATCTTTTTGCGCATTGGCTACTTGATCTTTTGAATAAGGTACTCCAAGAGTAACCATCGCTTCCATTTTCTTTTGAGTCAATGAAATATCCATAGCTTCATTATCAAACAACCATTTGTATCCTGGCATAACAGAACCAGCTGAAATACTTTGTGGATTCCAAAAGTGATTGAAATGCCAATTGTCATTGTACTTCCCACCTACTCTTAACAAGTCTGGACCTGTACGTTTTGACCCCCAAAGGAATGGATGATCGTATACAAATTCTCCTGCTTTAGATTGAGGTCCATAACGCTCAACTTCACTACGGAAAGGTCTAACTGATTGTGAATGACAACCCACACAACCTTCACGAATGTATAAATCACGACCTTCTAATTCTAAAGGAGAATACGGTTTAACACTAGTAATGGTTGGAATATTTGATTTCACCATTATAGTAGGTACGATTTGAATAACCCCTCCAATTAAGATAGCTACAGTAGCTAAAATGGTCAACTGAATAGGTTTTCTTTCTAACCAAGGGTGAAATTTTTCTCCTTTTGTTCTTCCACTACTAATTTTTTGTAATTCAGGAGCTTCCGCCAATTCATCCTCGATAGATTGACCTGCTCTTACAGTTTTAATAATATTATAAACTAGAACCAAAGTACCTGTTAAATACAAAGTACCTCCAATAGCTCTCATCCAATACATTGGCATTAATTGAGTAACTGTTTCTAGGAAATTTCCATACGTTAAAGTCCCATCAGGATTAAACTGTTTCCACATAGACGCTTGTAAGAAACCAGCAACATACATTGGTAACGTGTACAAAATGATACCTAAAGTACCTATCCAAAAGTGGAAATTAGCTAGTTTAGTTGAATACAAAGTAGTTTTTGCCATTCTTGGGATTAACCAATAAATCATACCAAATGCCATAAATCCATTCCAAGCCAAAGCACCTACGTGTACGTGTGCAATAATCCAGTCAGTATAGTGTGCAATAGCATTTACATTTTTAAGTGACAACATAGGACCTTCAAAAGTTGCCATTCCATAACCCGTAATGGCTACTACGAAAAACTTCAATACAGGTTCTACACGTACTTTATCCCAAACACCTCTTAAAGTTAACAATCCATTAATCATACCACCCCAAGATGGAGCAATCAACATAATGGAAAAAACAACACCTAAATTTTGCGCCCATGTTGGCAATGCAGAATATAATAAATGGTGAGGTCCAGCCCAGATATAAATAAAGATTAATGACCAAAAGTGAATAATTGATAATCTATAAGAGTATACTGGACGATTGGCAGCTTTAGGTACAAAATAGTACATTAAACCCAAATAAGGAGTTGTTAAGAAAAATGCTACTGCATTGTGTCCGTACCACCATTGCACTAAAGCATCTTGTACTCCAGCATATACTGAATAACTTTTAAAAGCTGAAACAGGTAATTCTAAATTATTAAAAATATGCAATACTGCAACAGTTACAAATGTGGCTACATAAAACCAAATAGCAACATACAAGTGACGCTCTCTTCTCTTAATCATGGTACCAATCATATTGATACCCATAGCAACCCATGATAAAGTAATTGCAATATCAATTGGCCATTCTAATTCTGCATATTCATGAGAAGAACTATAACCTAAAGGTAAAGTAATTGCTGCGGCCGCAATGATTGATTGCCAACTCCAAAAATGAAAATTGCTTAAGAAATCACTATACATTCTAGTTTTTAACAATCTTTGCATCGAATAGTACATTCCCGCAAAAAAAGCATTCCCCACAAAGGCAAAAATTGCTGCATTTGTATGTAAGGGTCTCAATCTACCAAAACTCAACCATGAAATTCCATCGGTTAAATTTGGGAAAAGATAAAAGAAAGCTTCTAAAAGCCCTACAGACATTGCCACTACTCCAAAGATGATGGTAGCGTAAATGAATTTCTTTACAATTTTGTTGTCGTAATAAAATTGTTGCATTTCCATAATTAAATTTGTTTTTCTTCTGTTGTTTGTACTATTTTATTAGATTTTGCTTTGAGTTCATCATCAAAAAGCATTCGAACTGATGGCGTATAATCATCGTCATATTGCCCTGTTTTCACTGCAGTTATAAAAGCTATAAAGAAACCTATTGCTATAAAAATACTTACAGTGATTAATAAATAAATGACACTCATACCTTAAAATTATGTTAACAAAGTTAGCCTTAGTAGTTTTTACAAAATATGATATTTATCATACCTTTTCTTTTTTACTTAAATTTAATCAAATTAATTAGGCAATACCCTTTAATTTCTGATTACTTTTTTTGCATAATAGTTACTCATCAAAGTAACAAAACTTACTATTGTTATAGTACTCAAAGGCATTACTATTGCGGCAACAAGAGGTAACAAGTTTCCAGTAACTGCAAATGACAATCCCACTAAATTGTAAACTAAGGATATTGTAAAACTCATAATTATGGTAGTAATGGCTTTTTTAGAAAGCAACATAAAAGCATCTAGTTGATCAAAAACACTGGCATCTAAAATAGCATCACAAGCAGGTGAAAAAACGTTTACGTTTTCTGAAATGGAAATCCCTACATTACTTTGTGCCAAAGCACCCGCATCGTTCAATCCATCACCCACCATCATTACATTGTGTCCTTTTTCTTGTAATTTTTTAATAAATTCTAATTTTTGCTCCGGCTTTTGATTGAAAATCAATTCGGTGCCTAGAGGTAATAATCGTTCCAATGCTTCTCGCTCTCCTTCATTATCACCCGATAAAATTTTCAATTGATAACGTTGACTTAGATTCACAAAAAGAGTTGACAAGCCTTCTCTATATTGATTGTTAAAGACATATTTACCAACATAAGTATCCTTGATTGTAATATGAACTGATGTTTGTTGGATATCGGTTTCTTCATTGCAACCCACAAAAGAAGCCGAACCCAATTGAATGTTAGCTCCGTCAATAGTTGCTTGAATACCCTTTCCTGTTATTTCTTCAAAATGATCCAATTTTAACTTTTGGGTTTCCGGTAAAAAATCATACAACATTCTGCTCAAAGGATGATTGGAAGCGCGTAATACATTTTTAATCAAAATAACATCCCTTTCTGAGAGTGGATTTCCTTGAAATGAAATATTGGATTTCTTGTTAGTAGTTATTGTTCCTGTTTTATCAAACACAATAGTATCTACTTTAGCTAGTTGTTCAATTACTAAAGCATTTTTAAGATAAAACTTTTTCTTGCCCAATATTCTTAAAATATTCCCGAACGTAAACGGCGCAGTTAAAGCTAATGCACAAGGACAAGCCACAATCAACACTGCAGTAAAAACATTAAATGCCGTATTAACATCTATAAAAATCCAGTAGCCAAAGCCCGAAAAGGCAATTAAAAGTAAAATAGGTGTAAAATAGCGCGAAATCTGATCGGTAATTGTCTTGTGTTTTTGCTCCACATTTTTTTGGAACACATCATTACTCCACAACTGCGTTAAATAACTTTGTGAAACAGAATACAACACCTCCATTTCAATCATTTTGCCAATTTGCTTTCCTCCGGCAAATACTTTATCTCCGGATTTTTTTGTAATCGGAATGGCTTCGCCAGTTACAAAACTATAATCAATCTCGGCTGACTCAGAGATTAAAATACCATCCACAGGAATCAGTTCTTGATTGCGAATAAGTAATCGATCTCCTTTTTGAATATCATATACAGGAATACTTTCTTCTAAGTTTCCTTGAATTCTTGTAATTGCAATAGGAAAATACGATTTGAAATCACGTTCAAAACTTAAAAAACTATAGGTTTTTATTTGGAACATTTTCCCTAAAAGCATAAAGAAAACCAATCCTGTCAAGCTATCAAAAAAACCAGACCCATAATCCATTATAATATCCACAGTACTTCGCACAAACATGACGATGATTCCCAAAGCGATAGGAATATCAATATTGAGCATTTTTGATTTGATACTTTTAAAGGCTGAAACATAGTAACCACTAGCCGAATAGAAAAAACTTGGCAATGACAAGGCAAAAATCAACCAACGAAAAAAACCGCGGTATTGATCCAACCAATATTCTTTTACTTCAAAATATTCAGGAAACGAAAGCAACATAATATTGCCAAAACAAAAGAAAGCAACCCCTAATTTATAGGTTAAACTTCTATCAACATTATTAGCACCCGCTTCATAGTTTTCTAAACTAATATACGGTTCATAACCAATGCCACTTAATAAATAGACAATTTCTTTAAGTGAAACTTCTTCTGGTTTGTAAGTAATACGGACTGTTTTTTGAGGGAAATTAACTTGAGAATTACTTATTCCCTTTTGAAGACGCTGTAAATTTTCCAAAATCCAAATACACGAACTACAATGTATATGAGGAATGTTAAGTGAAACAATAGCGGTTGCATTCTCTTCGAATTCCAACAATTTTGAAACAATACTTTCATTATCTAAGAAATCATATTTACCATTA
>JACCDZ010250438.1_pt1 | contig 26836 bp, 30 predicted proteins | sample 7449551 | NCBI WGS metagenome assembly JACCDZ01 (sample SAMN15323452, study PRJNA562643) | freshwater metagenome | isolation source: river surface water | place: USA:Blue River Watershed | collected 2017-08-18 | reverse complement strand
CAATCAAGAAAATGACAATCAAGAAATCATTTCATCTGATTCTGAATCAGAAGATAAAGAATCAGAATTTGAAGTAGAATTGGATGAAGAATATACTGAAGATTTAGAATTAAAAAACGAAACAGATCAAGATTTACAATCTAATCAAGAATTAGAACAAGTCTTGCAACAAGACTTGCAAACAGAATCACAACAAGAATTACAAAAAGAAAATTTGTCAACTGATAATTTTGAAAAAACAATAGATGATACTTGTAGTGAATCTATTGTAAAAAAAAAGAGAGGTCGTAAACCAAATAATTTAAAATCAAATCAAGTTTTTATTTAAAGAAAAATGTAAAGATTTTATATAACAAATCAGTATCCATACGGTTATATTGAATGATATCTTTTGTAGTATCAAAATCTGATAGATTTTTTTCTGTTTTTTTATATAAAAGATTATTAATTTCGATTATATAACACATTGCATCAAAACCATTTTTACAATCAGTATCATATTCAATATTAAATAGATATTTTGATATATATTTTAATGAATATGATGATAATCCTGTTAAAGTTTCTTTGACTAATTTCATCAAGTCAATATATTTGATGGAATTTAAAGTTTCTTTATATTGTAAAGATAGATCAGGATATCTAGATAATGTTTTATCTATAATATACTTGTCAGCATTACTCCAATGAAATAAAAATATAAAATTTTTACCAAGACGTTTTTTATCGATTGATATTAAAAATTTTTCTATCATTTGTTTTTCTTGTTCTTGAGTTAATGAATTTACTATAAATGTTTCATATGTATTTTTCCAATTTGTACCAATCATAAATAAAACAGATAAATCTTGAGATATTGGAAAATTTTTAAAATCATCATAAATATCATTTGTAAATTCTGTATCAAAAAATATGCTATAATCTAATATATATCGAATATTGATATCTTCAAGAATCATGTTTTGCAAATTATTCCAAAACTTTCTACGCAAAACACTTTTAAAATACACATCCTTAATTTTGTTTTTTAAATCATCTTTTTTATCAATATTATTTGAATCATCGTTAATATCATTTGAATCGCTATTAATCTCATTTGAATCATTGTCAATATCAGTTTCTGGTGTAAATTTAATTAATTTTTGGTTGTGATTTGTACCAAGTACTTTTAATTTTGAAATATTATATGTACAATACATAGACAAACAATTATTATTTTTTTCATTTGAATTTTTTATATTTATATATTTCCTTCCTATTATAATTATATCTTGATCAATATAAGTTGACTCCTTTGCATATTTTTTTAATACGTTTTTTATTTTTTTTTTACATTCCGAATCTAATCTCGCAATGCATTTTCCATTTTTTTTTATATAACTAATATTTTTATATAAAATAAAAATTATACTATATTTATCATTTGATAAATTGTATTCTTTTTTATATTTAGAATTTAAAATAGAATTATGAATTAACATATAATTCTTTTTACAATATATTAAGTTGCGACCAATAGATTGTTTAAATAAATTATATACAGATGATGTATTTTTTAAATTACAACTTTTTAGAAAGTCATTAATAACTAATTTTTTAAATACGTTTGATCTTCCAATAATAAGATCCATTGTATATCAATATAAAATTGTTTATTATTCATTTTTTTATTTGACATTCACATTACACATTTTGTTAACATAAAACGATCATAGTATCCTATGATTGTTAAAACTTCTTTAATTTCATTTAATAAATCCTTTTCTTGTAATGTTGTTTCTATGATTATTGCATTTTGTATTAAATCATTAAATAAAATATTTTTATATGATATTTCTTTTATAAATATTGATAACAATCTATCATAAATCTCTTGTATTGAAAAAACATTGTCTTTTAATAATAAAAAATATGTATTCTTAAACATTATATATATTTTTTTTATAAAATATTAAATTCAATTTATATTATAAATGAATTCTTATGATATTATAATAGTTGGTTCAGGGCCTAGTGCACTTGCTTTGGCTCAATGTTGCAGTTCTTTAAATAAAAATATTTTAATTATAGAAAAGGAATCATCTATAGGTGGTTGTCATCGTGTAAGAAGAGTTCCAATTAGATACAATGATAAAATAGAATATGTTTTTACAGAACACGGTCCAAGAGTATATAGTTCATCATATACAAATTTTATATCGCTTTTAAAGGATATAGGTATAAATTTTAATGATATATTTATTAATTATAACTTTTCAATAACTACTATAGGAAATCAAACAATTTGGAATAGTTTAACAATTCGTGAAATATTATGGTTAGCTATATCATTTTTCAGAATAATATTCCAAGATTATGGTAGAGATATTTCAGTAAAAGAATTTACAAACAAATATAATTTTAGCAAAAAATCAAAAGATATATTAGATAAAATATGTCGAATAACAGATGGAGCATCATCTGATAATTATACATTATATCAATTTTTACAAGTATTTAATCAACAATCTCTACATACATTATATCAACCTAAAAAACCAAATGACATTTTGCTTTTAAAAATATGGAAGGAACAATTAGAAAAAAGAGGAGTTACATTTTTATTAGATACTTTTGTAAATAAAATAACAACAAAAAATTCAATGATTGAATCTATTGTAACATCAGATGGAAAAATATTACACGCTAAACAATTTATTTTATCAATCCCACCTGTTAATTTAGTTGATATTTTACAAAATTCTAATATAAAAGATGCATTTGGTGATTTTAATATATTAAAATCTTGGTCAATTAATACACAATATATAGATTATATATCAGTTACATTTCATTGGGACCAAAAGTTAACATTACCAAAAATTTATGGATTTCCTTTTTCAGAATGGGGTATAGCTTTTATTGTTCTAACAGATTACATGACATTTGAAGAAGACGTTTCTAAAACAGTTATAAGTGTAGCTATAACAATAATGAATGTTAAAAGTAATTCTAATAAATTACCAAATGAATGTTCCGAACAAGAATTATTTTTCGAAATTTATGAACAATTAAAAATATCCTTTCCAAATTTACCTAAACCTACATTAAGTGTATTATCACCCGGTATTTATTTCGATAATGTTAAAAAAAGTTGGATTTCAAAAGATACAGCATTCATAGCTACATCCAAACAACCATTTTTACAACCACAAAGTAATATTTATAAAAATTTATATACATTAGGAACACACAATGGTTATCATGATAAACGTATGAATTTTACAAGTATGGAATCTGCAGTTATAAATGGAATAAGTCTCTCTCATATTTTATATCCTAGTTTACAAAAAAAATATATTATACAACAAAATAAACATATTATTGATTACTTGTTTCTATCAATTATTTTCATCTGCTTTATCATCCTTTATTTTATATAATTTGTACAAAACGTGTTTATTTTACATTTTAATTTTATTGTATAAAATAAATGAAGATTTATAATTATTTAATTTTAACAAATTTAATACTTAGTATTCCAAAATATACATCTAATACTATTTCAAAAAAGGAATTAGAACAAATTAAATTAAAACAATTACAAGAAAAAAATAACAACAAAACTCAAGATAATAACAAACAAACTCAAGATAAAATAGAATCTAATTCAGGAATTACAAAAGCTACATTTTATTTTAGAGTTGGTCCAGATGTAGAAGGTTGTCCAAATGTTCAAACTTTTAATGATGGAAATTCGTATGGTCCTTGTAGAAGTGAAGATGGATCACAAGGAGTAAAATATACAGAAAATAGTAAATATTGGGCAGCGATATCAAATGCTGCTTCACGATGTGGAGATACAATTACAGTTACATATAATGGTAATAGTATTAAATTAAAAATAATGGATGAATGTCCTGCTTGTAAAGAATATAATCATGTAGATATGAGTTTAGATGCATTAATAGAATTGACTGGTTCAAAGGAAAATGCTTGTGCTATTAATAGAGGTTTACCAATGATTACTTGGTATTAACTTTTTTCTTTATAGTTGCATATTTAAATCTGGTAGATTGCCACTATAATATTCTTTTGACATTTTATTATCGGTTGGCCAGATACCATTACAAAAAGGACATATTGTAATTTGTGCTTTATCTTTAAATTGTACAATTATTTCTTTACTAAAATGAATAGGATTATCGATTGTATAACCATAATGCCATGCTATTTCTAATATTTGTTCGTGTGATAAAGTTTTATATTCTTCATTTTGTGAAAGTATTTCAAAAATATCACCTCCATCTAAATTCGAATTACAATATCGACAAGTTTTTGAATAAAAAATATTTCTCATTCTATTTCTTTTTATTTTAGATAAAAGCATATTACAATTTATTTTTCATTAATAAAATTCATTTTTTATTAATCAAATATATTATATATACATACCAAAAGGTGGATCATTTTGTTTTACATCGTGATTAATACTATTTGTTAAAAGTGTGTCAACATGTTCTTTTAATACTTTGATAGGTTTTGATGTTGTTTTATAATAATTATACAATTGTTTATATTCTAGACGTACAATGTCTTGATCAGGTTCAGTTAATAATAATGTGTTAATTCTGGATATAATAATTTCAAAACGTCGTTTAATATCTCTCATTCCTTGATCTGATTTTGATGTTTCTACAATATATTTAATTGCATCTTCATTAAAGATAATATCATGTTTAGTAAAACAATATTCTTGCAATACAGAATCGATTAAATGAAGTTTAGTGATTTCCATTTTTTCTTTAAATGAATAATTATCAATATGAATTTTAAACAAACGATCAGCTAAAATAGGATCGATTTTAGTTGCATCATTATATGTAAATATAAACAAAACTTTTGACAGGTCGAATTCTACACCTGAAAAATATTTATCATAATTATATTTTGTATTTGTAGTTGCATCTGTCAAATGAATCAAATTACCAATAATTTCTTTTCCATGATGTGTTTCAGAAACTTTATCTAATTCATCAAATAAAATAATAGGATTTGTACATTGTGTTTCTCTTAGAATTTCAATAATTCTACCAGGACAACTTCCTACATATGTAAAACTGTGTCCTGTTAATAAAGAAGAATCTGATTCTCCTCCTAAACTAATTGTACGATATGGTCTTCCTAATGCTTCAGATATACTTTTTACCAAACTCGTTTTGCCGATACCCCTTGTCCCATATAAACCAATTGCATTAATTTTAAATTCTGGATTTCTAATCATTTGACTAATGATATTTATAATTTGATCTTTTGCTTTTTCTAAAAATGATAAACGTTTATCAAGAATAGATCTTACATTTTTTATCATCGTTTTTGAAAATTCTAAATCTTTAGGAATTTCTGTTCCTATAGTTTTAGAAAATGGAATTGATAACAAAATATCCATCCAAGCTTTATATTTAGAATATTCTGAAGTATCATTAGATTCAAATGATTCCATAACTTGCAATCTTTTATATGCAATAATTTTGTTTTCAAAAGGCATATCAGATCGTAATATTTTTTCTTTATAATTATCTGAAAATCTCAAATCATTAGAACATTCTAATATTTGTTTTTCAAGTTCTAATAATTCATTATCTTGTGATCTTTTAAGTTCTGTATTAATTGTTTTTAAACTATTAAAATAGTCTGGTGTCAATACTTCTGAATTAGAAAATTGAAACATTTTTTCTAGTAATTTTTGTTTTTGTGAAACATCAGTATTCATTTTTAAAATATCAATTATAGTAGGAGTATCTTTTATATATTCTTGTTTAATTTTTTCTAATTCCTCATTTAATATTTTTATATCTTCAACTGTATATAGTTGTTTTAATTCATTTTTCTTTTCTCCTTTTGGAGATCTTTGAAAAAAAGCTCCATTGTATATAGATGATAAATTATACAAATATTTATCATATTCATCTTTTAAAATTTTTGTATCATCTTCTTTTCTAAAAATATTATTTTTTATAACATTTTGAATAGCATCGGATAAAAAATTTCCAAAATTATTAATTGGTTCATCATTTTCTGTGTCATTTTCTGTGTCATTTTCTGTGTCGTTTTCTGTTTCATTTTCATTTTCAATTTCTGTTTCAATTTCTGTTAGATCTTCTTGAATAGATTCTTTTTCAGAAAATGTTTCATTTGATTCTGGAAGAAAATCATTATTTTCTTTTCTACGTTTTTTTATTTTAATATTACAATCTTTTATTTCATAATTTTCAGGTGAATTATTATCAGTAAAATTATCAGGAAAATCTTGCAATTTACGTTTTTGATTTCGTGTAAATACCATTGATATTCAAGACAAATAAAAATAAATCAGTTTTTTTACAAAGTGTGTTTATTTTTATATATGAAAATAATTACTTTAAATAATAATATGTCAAATAACGATTCTACCTTAGGAATTATAGGTTTTGTTTTTTTTGCAATATCAGAATTATTACCAATATTACCAATACCAGCAAATGGTTTTATTCATAGTTTATTTATTGGATTACGTAATAGTTTTACACAAAAACCAAACATTGATTTAGAAATAGCTCATTCACTTGTTAATACAAGACCTGTATTAGCACATTTAGTGAATACATTAGAAGGGAATGATAAATTAATAGATGTATTAAAATTAATAACATCAAAACCTAATTTAATTCCATTAATTGAAAAAATAGCAAATGATCCAAATCTTGAAGTAATAAATAATGTTCTTGTAAATAATCCAGATGATATGAAAGTTCAAACTAAACGTATTATTTTTTCAAAATTAAGTGAAAACAACGATGCTCTTTTATCAGATCTTCATTAAAATAATTATTTCAATCAATTATTTTAATTTCAATTATTTCAATTTTAATGATTTGTAATCTTTATTATAATGTTTATTAAGTAAATTTATTATTTTTTGAGAATTTACCCATTTAAATGCCGCATCACCAGACCATATTAACCAACTAATAATTCCGTGTTTATTATGCCAACTTGAATCTTTTGGTCTCCCTGCATTTATCCATTTTTTATAAGTTGGATAACTAGTATATAAATGTCTAGCAAACCAAGCACGCATATATTTTACATCTTCTATTGGTATCGACTCTTTTGTAGCTAATTGTTTTGCTCTTTTCCAACCAGTTTCCAAGCCACCTTTAAATCCAAGACGTTTTAATTTAAACGAATATAAAGCAACTTTTTTTACATTTTCTGGAACTTTTACCATTACTGAACTTTTTTTACCATAATATTGACTTCTTGTTTTACCTCCTCCAAATTTAATATTACTAGAACTTTTTACACGACTTTTTTCACGTTTCGCTTTCACAATTGATTTTCTTGATATCTCTTTATAAGTTCTAGGAGTTTTTGAACTAACACGTTTACTTGGTCTACACAATGGATATTTTAATTTGGATTTTAAACTAGGTCTACCACAAGAACGATATCCTACAATTTTACCTTGAGAATTTCTAATAGGTCTATTTAAATCAATCCATTTTTCTTTATACCAACGTTTTAAACCTGGAGACTTTACACTTGGTTTTTTACCAGAATATTTACCACCTAAACGTTTATATTCCTTTACAATCCAACTAGATTTATAAATACCTGTTTTAGAAGCAAATTTTTTATCAGCCATTTTTTTAACTTTATTGTATAAACTTTTATTTATAGGCTCTGGCATAATATATAATATACTTATAAAAAATAGTTATTTATTAAATTTAATAATAGAATACAAATCATCATCCATATAATTTATACTATCAAAATCATATATTTCATCACTTTCTTCAATTTTATTTAGCGAGTGGTTATGTTGACTACTATCTGAATTTTTTATATATTCGTTATATATTTCTTCAAATATATCATATTTATTTTCATTTTCATAATTATTATAAATAGTAATATTAATAGGTATATCTGCCATTACATATTTACCCTTGTCTGTACTATAATAAACAATTTTTTTAATTAAATCCTTTCTCTGCTCTAAATTACCAAGGAGTGGTTCTGAAAATACTCTTTTTTTAAATAGTTTATTCAACATAATTAATCTAAGATTGTAAAAAAAATCATTTTTTTATTTCTTTACATATATTAATATGTCAAAACATTTACTTAGAAAACTTTTAGATTTACAAAGTGATAAAAGTGATAAAACATCAGATAATTTATCAAATAAAGAAAAATATGTACAATATTACAGTACAGATAAAGGAAGAAACGTAATAACAAGAGTACCTACTAAAATGTCTATTATACGCGATAAAGAACCATCTGAACAAAGTACTATTACTTCACATTATTCTACATATGCCGATGATTTATCTGATGTTTCTTCTACATTATTAAGAAAAGTATTAAAAACAGATAAAAAACTAAAACCATTAACATATTATAGTACAGATAAAGACTCTTATGTTGAATCACTTGGATCTTCTAAATTAAATATTATAAAAGATATTACTGAATTATCATCAAATCAAAATTCTAACGAATATTCAGATAACTATTCTGATAAATATTCAGATAACTTATCTAGTATTTATTCAAGTAATTTTTCAGATAAATCATCTTATAATAATTCTGACACTTCTTATGATTCTTTTTATGACAACAATGATAAACAACATTTTTCAAAATTAATTGAAAAATATGATTTAAAAGATATTTTAGATTTAGATAAAAGCTCAGATTCTACATTTAATATATTCAAGCAAAGTCATAGAAAAAATACTTTGAATGACGTTTAGTTAATCGAGCGACGTTTACTTGATCGACGTTTACTTGATCGACGTCTATTTGAGCGACGTTTACTTGATCGACGTCTATTTGATCGACGTCTATTTGAGCGACGTTTACTTGATCGACGTCTATTTGATCGACGTTTGGTTGATCGACGTTTAGTTGAACGACGTTTACTTGATCGACGTCTATTTGAGCGACGTTTACTTGATCGACGTCTATTTGAGCGACGTTTGGTTGATCGACGTTTAGTTGAACGACGTTTGGTTGATCGACGTTTATTTGATTGACGTTTAGTTGAACGACGTTTAGTTGATTGACGTTTACTTGATCGACGTTTAGTTGATTGACGTTTGGTTGAACGACGTTTAGTTGAACGACGTTTAGTTGAACGACGTTTTGATCCTCCGTAATAATTTAAAATATTTTCTATATCAAAATCTCCTGTTTTAATTTCGGGTAATTTAGGAGGTTGTTGTTTTTTTATCATTTCCAACATTTTTTCATACTCAGAAGTGTTACGTATACCTTTTGTTATTTTTTCTAATTCTTCACCTTTTATAATTTTTACTTCTCTAGGTGTTAATTCATTAAGTGATTCTTTAGATTTTTGTAACATTTCAGTAGTTTTACGTTTTAATTTTTCTCTTTGTTCTGGGTTTAAAGATGCTATATATTTTTTTTCCTTTTCTGTTAATGGTTTGTCAAATTGAATTTTTCTTACATAAGTAGGATCTATAATTTCTCTTATTCTTTCCATTTTATAATATAAGTAAATATTATAAAAAAAAAATAATTTAAAATAATAAGTTAAATTAATATATGGATGATTTCAATGATTTCAATGATTTATATGATGAATGGATGGATAGAATTAATGATCAACCTCTAACGACATCTAGATTAAATGAATTCAATGATGTAATTAATATCAATCAACAAATAATAAATCGTATTTATAGTATAAGACGATATTTAGAAATGAATGATGATCGTATTAATAGTATATATAGACAACAGAATAATATATACAGACAAAACAGAGATAATTTACAAAGTAATGATATTTTTACAAATTTTTTTAATAATACATCAAACATACAATCAAACATACAATCAAACATACAATCAAATTTATTTGGATCAAATTTGATGACTAATTTATTTAGTATGTTATTAGAAGGTGTTGATTTTCAGAATTTTACAGATTTGCAAGATTTACAAGATGTTAAGGTTACATTAACACAAGAGCAATTTAATAAATTATTTACACAAATTATAAACGATGATAATAAAGACGAATATGCAAATAAGGAATGTAATATATGTATGGATGAATATAAAATAGGTGATAATATTGTTAAATTAGCTTGCAATCACATATTTCATAAAGATTGTATTAAAAATTGGTTATGTAATGAAAGAGTGACTTGTCCTGTTTGTAGAAAAGATATTAGGAATGATTTACAAGATAATGCTGAATAATTTATAATAAGATGTGTTATAAAATATATATTATATTAAATTAGATAATATATATGACATTAATTTTGACGAGTGAAAAAGTAGATGAAATTATAAAAGATAATATATTAAAAATATTAAAAAAATCTCAAAAAAATACTAAAGATTGGAATTATTACTTTACACCTAATATAGGTATAAGTTTATATAATCCAAAAGTAAAATATGTAGATAAAAAATTTATAGTATTTGAATTTGATAGATATAAATATTCATCATTATATCATTTAATAAAACATATTAACATTAGTTTACAAAATGAATTAAAAACACAATATATAGAATTAAATGATAAAAATATATATAATATTTTTTCTGAAGAAAAAGAAACTTTTTTTATAAGATGTTATTTACCAAACAATAATGGTAAATATTTCATAACAGTAAATGACGATAAACGTTTTTATTTACCTAGAATAGGTTGTATATATGATAATGTTGTTGTAGAAATAAGAAATCTATGGGGCAAAGATAATAAATATGGTTTTAATATAGAATTAAAAAATGTCAACTCATTTACGACGTGATCGAGTCTTTTTAGTTTTGGATTTTTGTTTAGATCGAGTCTTTTTAGTTTTGGATTTTTGTTTAGATCGAGTCTTTTTAGTTTTGGATTTTTGTTTAGATCGAGTCTTTTTAGTTTTTGATTTTTGTTTAGATCGAGTCTTTTTAGTTTTGGATTTTTGTTTAGATCGAGTCTTTTTAGTTTTGGATTTTTGTTTAGATCGAGTCTTTTTAGATTTTGACTTTTGTTTAGACCGAGACTTTTTAGATTTTGATTTTTGTTTAGAGCGAGACTTTTTAGATTTTGACTTTTTAGAGCGAGAGTTTTTGCTTGGAGATTTTTTATAACCTTTACCTTTTTGGAAAGTATTTTCTGTTGACGATGTGAGTTGTGATTCAGTTGGTTGTTGTTCTGAAGATGTGAGTAGTGATTCGGTTGGTTGTTGTTCTGAAGATGTGTTTTGTGATTCAGTTTGGATAGCTATTTCAGATTGCGTTGGTGTTGATGGTGGTGTGAGTAATGATGTTTTATCGGTATCAGTGAGATTTAAAGATATTGGTTTCAATTCTGGAAATTTTAGAAATCCAAGGACATCAAGTATACTTGGACATTCTTCTTTTATAGATATAGTATCACTCATTAATGTAATTTATTGAGAAATTAATTTTATATAATTAACAAAAATTGAAAAAGTATAGAATATTATAATAATTTAAGTATGGAAAAAGATAATATAAAAAATGAAGAACCTATTAAAAGAAAAAAGGGTAGACCAAGGAAAGAAGTACCGAATGTTGATGAAACTAAACAAGAAGAAAAAAAGAAACGTGGTAGAAAAAAGAAAGAAGTTGTAATAGAAGAGATAAAACAAAAAAAGAAACGTGGTAGAAAAGCGGCAGTGAAATATTTTAGTTCTTCTATAAGAAAAAAGATACCATTAACAACTGTATTACAAGACAATAATAATTTTATTTTACATTTGAATATAAAAAACGATGAAAAAAATGAGAATGAAAATATAAATGTGTTTCCTACAGATTTAGATAATTTGGAGATTCAAGATAACATTATAGATAATGTATTTGAAAAATTAAAGAATGAAAATTATGAAAATATTTCTACTCTTCAAAAAGAATATGATGAATTAATAGAAAAAGAAGATAGTATTTTAAGTGATATTATTAACAATGAAGAAGATTTGACAGACTTGTATGAGAAACGTGTTGCAAATCGTGAACATCAAGATAATTTGTTATTTAACAAATTAGAAACATATCATAAAGATAATAATGTTATTGATAAATTATTTGGAAATGAAAACAATATTAAAGAGATTGAAGATAATTATGATCAAGATCAAAATAGAAAAAAGGGTTTTTTTGAAATATTATCTAATTTTATTCATAACGATGATTGGTTAAATAATACTAATGTATGTTGTTGGTGGTGTTGTCATTCATTTGACACAGTTCCAATTGGTATGCCAGAAAAGTATGATGAATTAATGAAAAAATTTTTAGTAAAAGGTGTTTTTTGTAGTTTTTCGTGTATGATGGCTTATAAAAAAGAGATAAAACGAGATTGTACAAAAGATTATTTGATTAAATTTTTATATACAAGATTAACTGGGACATTTTTATTAGATGCTCATTTAGAGCCAGCTCCACCACGTTGTTGTTTAAAAATGTTTGGTGGAGATCTTACTATAGAAGAATTTAGAAATAGTTTTAAAGAAAATAAAGTTTATAGAATGGTAGAATATCCAATGTATGTTTGTAAAGATTATATAGAAGAAGTTGATATTCAGAATGTGAAAAAGGTAAATCAAAATGTGTTTACAGAAGTTCAACAAAAGATTACAAATTTGGATGACAAACGTATAGAAGATGCCAAACTTAGATTATCACAAATAGAAAAAACTACTATAACTTTAGGAAATACAATTGATAAATTTATCAAATTTTCATAAAAAATTGAATTTTATAATTAATATTATAATAAATATAACAATTTATTATTTTAATCAAAGATGTCTATTATCAATGTATCTGATGTTTATGAAATGATTAATCAATATGATTATGATATTGTTAAAGAATATTGTGAATCAATTGGTGTTTGTATTAAAGAAAAGGATAATTTATTTTTACTAGCAAATACGAATGAAAGTATTCGAAATAAGAATCAAATGATTATTGAAGATCAAATAGAAAAAAAGAAAATTGAAATTGAAAATGTAAATGAAGAAAATATTAAGAAACAATCTAATGGTTTGATTTTCGAAAAATCTACGAAAAAAATAGTAGGTATGTCTCAAAACAAATTACAAGAATTGGATAATTTTAATGATGTTATAAAATTGGTTGAAACAAATGATTCTGTAAGAATAGAATATTGTGAAGATGGAACTATTGTCAAATTGTATTATCATAATGGAAGTTGGAATACATCAACGACTAGATGTATTAGTGCAAAATCTAGTTTTTGGGCTAGTAGTAAAAGTTTTGACACATTATTTTGGGAAGTTTTTGATAAAAATTTGTTAAACTTTATGGATACAAATTTCACTTATATTTTTGTATTGCTTCATAGTGAAAATAGAATTGTTGTAAAGCATAATGTTAATATGCTAGTTTATGTATCTCGAATTCACAATACTCTATTTTATGAAGATTTTACTAACCAATTTAAAAATTTGTATGGTATAAAGAGACCTAAAATGATGGATAAATATGAATTTAAAAAGTTATCTGAAAACGTTGACAATTATGATTGTAAATACAAAAGGGGAATTATTGTAAAAGTGTTTATTAAAGAGAAGGGGAGTTGGGATTTGTATAAATATGATTTTCAAAGTTATAAAATGGTAAAAGATATTAGAGGTAATATTCCTCAAATAAGAATGAGATATTTGGAACTCTTAACAAAACCAGAATCTTTACAACTATTGGAAAATTTTTATTCTGAACATACTTTTATGTTTACATTTATCAAGGCGTCACTTTTAAAACTAGTAAAAACTGTATATAAATTGTATGTAGATTCTCATATTAAACACTTAGTAAAAGTTGATGAAACAAATCCATATTATAGAACTTTGCGTCAATTACATGCAAAATACAAAATTACAAATAATCCAATTGGTTTTTCAGATGTTCAAGAAAGAATTTTTAGTTTAGACAAGATGGTTATTAAAAAATTGCTTAATTGGCAATAATGAAATTTTTTATTCAATAAAATAAATTTAATTAGTAAAGTTTTTTAATAAAGTTTATTTTATTAAACTTTATTTCTTTATAAATTGTAATATATAAATGTCTGATTTAACAATTCCATTAATTGGTTTAACTGCTCTAGCAGGATATTTTTTTAGTAAAGATGGTAAAAATGCTAGAAATACAGAAGTTCCTAGAAATCAGATTGAAAAATTTGATAAACCAAATGGATCTAATATATATACATCAAATGTTGTAAAAGAAGCAAACGATGAAATTTTACAAAGATCTTTAGAAAATTATAAACTAGCAAAAAATCCTTCAGAAACAGGTGTTTTACCTCCTTTATTTAATGCATATAGTTCTGTAGGGAATGATACTATATTATATCAAGATGCTTTATCTACATCATTTTCATCTTCTGAAATGGGAAAATTAAATGATTTAAATAGATTAGAAAATGTTTTAGAAAAAGAGAAAATCGAGACAAATAAACTTCCAATGTTTAGAAATTATATGGGGACAGAAATAAATGATGAAAATACATATAGTTTATCATTGCCTTATGAAAATACAGAAATTAATTTATTAACAGGAAAACCTTTTGAAAAAAATCATAAAAATATGGTTCCTTTTTTTGGAAGTAATGTAAAACAAAATATGGAAATGTTTTCTAATCAATCATTATTGGATAATCGTACAGGAAATACATCTACATATAAGCATAAACAAGAAATAGAGAGTTTATATGATAAAAAACCAGAAAATATTTATGGTAATCCTGTATTTTCATCTCAAGTAAATAAGGATAGATATATTCCTTCATTGTATAGGCAAAATGAAAGACCTATAGAACCAGAAAAGATATCGGCTCCTATAGCAGGTACATTTGATAATAATATAAGACCAGTTTTTAAAGATGTTAATGAATTACGTCCTGGAAATAGACCAAAAGAATCATACAAAGGAAGAACATTATCTGGAAAAATGGGTGAAACAAGAGGTATTCAAGCAAAAGTATCAAAAAATCGTCCAGATACATATTTTGAAAACGAACATCGTTTTGCTGGTCCTGGTGAATATGTTGCTCCAAAAATTAGAGAAGATTATTCTACTAATATGAAAAATTCTTCTAGACAAAGTTATAATATAGAATATTATGGATCAGGATTTAATTCTTCTTTAGTAGAAAATAAACCTGGATTATCAACTGTTGATAATAGTGCAGAAATAGAAGCATATTTCCAAGAACCTAAAAGATTCAATTTTGAAAACGATTATAATAGAAATATGTCAGGTACCATTATACAAAATCATTCAGAACACGATTATGGAAGATCTGCATTAAATGTTCCAGAATCAGAAAGAGCTTCTACTGGTATACAAACACACTTGTTAAATGCTAATGATAAAACAAGAGGAGTTAGATTAAAATTACAAGATAATGCAAAAACAACATTAAAACAAACTACAATTAAAACAGATAATTATGGAGGTGTCAATAACAGCACATTAAATTTTGGTGCAAATGCTCCTTATAATTTGGGAATTTCTCAAGTAGATGCTAAAACTACACATAAAGAAACAATTGTTGATAATAAATACAAAGGTCAAATTCATAAGAATAATGGTATGGGATATGTTGTTAATAAATACGATGCAAAAACTACAGGAAAAGAAATTGTAACAGAAGCAAGTAAAGATTATATTAGTAATCCTAAATATACAAATCAATCAGAATCTAGAGATAAATTTAAAAATGCTGTGATAAGAGATGATAAACAAGATGTATTGATGGGTGAAAGAACAAGAGGTCCTCAAAAATTCCAAATTGCTTCAGGAAAAGATTCTCAAGGTGAAATTAAATTAACTGAAAATATGTTGTTAAAAGAAAAACAAGATAGAAGAGAAAAAATACAAAACGAATATAAATTCACCCCATCAAAAGATCAAATTGGTATGATTGTTAGATATAGAGACGATAATGAAGATGTTGATACAATTAATCGTATCCAACCAGAATTAATTCATTATCAATTACAAGATAATCCATATTCAATTAATACAAGTAAAAAATTATAAAAAAACAATTTCTTTATTTAAAAAATAAGATTAATTATATTTTATGACAAAAATAGTTAGTTTTAACTTGGAAAGAAATAAAGTATATGATACATATTCTATATCAGAATATGATAGAATACCAATTGATTCTATATTATATTTAAGATGTTATAAAAAAATTTCAGATTATGAATGGTTTAAAGTATTTGAAAAATTAAATTATTTTAAAACAAGAGAAATGATTGTTCATAAAGAAAGTGTTGAAAATATAAAATTACATTAATTTCATATGTACACATATAAAAACAAAAAAAATAAACCAAAAACTAATATAGTTATGAGTATGATTATAATTAAACTTATACATTTTAATAAGTAACGTTTTGTTTTTGAACTATTCATATTAATATTATCTGTTTCTTCTTCGATTTGAAGATATGAATTTTGATCATTTGTATATAAATGATCAAAATTATCCCAAATATTTCTTTTTGTATAAACAAAAATTTTGTTATTATTCATTACAACTAATATAATTAATACAAGTAATAAATTCAATTTTTTAATCAAAATTTATTTTTAATCAAAATTATATTTTGGATTAGGATAGTTTTCATTAATATAATCATTAACCAAATTTTTTTGAGTTAATTTTGTTTTTAATTCATTAATTTGATTATCAATATCCAAAAGTGATTTTTGTATTCTATCATATACTTTAGGTGATGATGTTTGTGACAAAGTTTGTTTAATACTTAACAATTCTAAACGCTCATCTTCCAATAATTTAAGTTTATTAATAATATTTTCAACAACATTTTCAGAATCGATTTGTTGTTCGATTTCTTGTTCAATTTCTTTACGAATTTCTTCAACAGAAAAAGATTGAGTATTTAGTTCATTTTCTTTTTTAATATTTTGCAATTGTTTAAAAGCTGAATCTTTATCTTCTTGTGAATAGCTATCGAATTTTGCTTGAGCTGTTTCTAAATCTTGTTGTAATTTATTCAATGTATTATTTGTTTCTTGAATTGCATCTTTATAATTTTGAATTCTATGTAAAATAGAAATAGGATGTTCTGGTTTATTAGAAACTTCTTCTTGGTTTTTCCCTTCTCGAATAGCTTCATCAATCATTTCAGATTTTCTCTTATGCCATAATTCATCTGCATTTTGACGATTTTCTAAATAACTTTTAATCAATGTGTTTAATTGATCATTTTGATATTCAATATCTTGTACTTGTAATGGATCAACATTTAATGGAAAAAATTTACCTACTTCTACAGTATAAATATCATAATTGTTATCAATACGAAGTAATTTTTTACATAAAGTTTTAGCACTATCAATTGATTCAGCTACGCCTCTAATCTTCAAACCCCATACATTACATTTTTGTTTCATATGTGGTCCTACAATACTAATTAATGCAAACTTTTGACTAGGAATTTCAGGATCTTCAAATAAATAATCAATGTGTTTTGACATTTTAATAGGTACTTATAAAATTTTATAATCTATTTAACGCAAATATATATTACGTTGATTTGCATAATAAAATAACTTTTATATATTCAAATCTAAATGTTTAAAAAAATTACAAATGCAGAATTAAAATCTGAACTACTTGAAATTCAAGACAAATTAAATAAATTAACTAATACAAATGAATTAAAATCAGAATTATCAGAAATTCAAGACAAATTAAATAAATTAACTAGTACAAATGAATTAAAATTAGAATTATCAGAAATCCAAGACAAATTAAATAATACAAATGAATTAAAATTAGAATTATCAGAAATTCAAAATAAAATAGATAAATTGTCTTTAAATACAAATATAGAATCAAATACCTCAGATACGTCAGATATAAGTGAATTGGTATCTAAATTATTAAAAATAGAAGAAAACATGGAAAAATTAAATCATTCTTTAAATCTTTCTATAGATGTTCTATTAGAAGAGATGAGTAAATTTATTGATTGTAAATACGAAAATAAAATTGTAGAAATCGATTATGATTATATAATTAATGAATTATCAAAAAAATTAAATGAAATGTATAAATGTAATTTAGAGAATACTAATAAACATATTGATAAATTATTTGATAATCACATAATGTCAATAAAGAATACAATTAATATAGGTAATGAAATTTTAATAGATGATATGAAAGATAATAAAATGTTTATAGATTTAATTAATAAAGATAATAAGAATAATAATATGATGTTGAAAAATATAGATGAAAAAATAGTTTCTATATATTTTGAGAATGAGTTAATAAAACATCAGTTGGTTTTAGAAGATGAGATTAGAAGTACTATCCAAGAAGTGAAGAATCTTGGCGATATTATAACATCTGCTATATCACAAATTGATAGTGTAATAAAAAAATAAAAATTAATTAGAATTGTTTTTTAATTACATATGGATATAAATCAGAGTGAGTTAGAGAATAATAAAAGGAAATTAAAAAGTTTGACAGAAAGAATTTTATTTATAGATGAAAGTTTAATATTAGATAATTTGGATCAAATATATGGAATAGATTTTAAAATATTAGGATCTAAAAATTCTATTTATATTTTACACGTATGGAGAGATCAAAATTCAGTTAAATGTATATGTAATTGTATGGATTATACAATGAGGAATAGGAATTGTAAACATATTTATTGGTTAGGATCTAATAAATTTGGAAATATGGATCCATTATATTGGAATTTAAATGAATATAAAAAAATAGTAACTGACTGTTGGGTAGAGCTTCAAAAAAATAAAATTTGTATTGGTAGAAATGAAATGTGTCCTATATGTTTTGAATTAATAGATTATGAAAATGAGATTACAATTTGTTGTAAATATCAATGTCAAAATTCTGTTCATTCTATTTGTTGGTCAAGATTATATTCTATATCTGGTAAAACAAATTGCGTTATATGTAGAACAAATACAATGCCTAGATTGATAATTGAATAATTAACTGTTTATGTAATAATTAAAACATAAACATTTATTTACTTAGTTTACTTTTTATTTTGTTTAATATGATTAATTAATAAAGTTAGTTCATTAATTTCATTTGCAATTGAATCAATATTTTCTTCATTCTGAATATTTTCTTTTAATTTTGCTAAAACATTTTGAATAGGTTCTTGTTGTTCAACGTTATCTTCATTTTTCTTTTCCTTATTAAAAATCTTTTTGATATCTTCTATGTTATAAATTCTTTTACCACCATTTGGTCTTAGACATCTAATCTTACCTGCCTCAGCCCATCTTCTTAAAGTACCAGATGTAATATCATATTGTTTAGTAATTTTATTTGGTGAAATATAATTTTCATTATCCATTGTTATAATTGCTATAATAGTTATTCTAAACAAATAAAAAAAAATATCTATTAGTACGCATATTTATCGTTTCGAAAAATACATAAAATATACACAATGAACACAATATACTAAATAAGATATATTTATATTTTATTAATTTTAAATAAAAAATATATTTTGTACATTTTGTGCGAAATTTACGAAATTTTTTTTTCTTTATAGATAGTATAACAATAGAGTTATAAATGGACCCAAATCAATTAAAAGCAAGTTATGAACAAACGCAATTTTTATCTGGAAAGATTGATGGCGTAGATAAAGATTTATTTAATACACAATCTTTTCAAAATATTGAAGGATTAAAATCCCAACAAAAACAAACACAAGATATTCTTGATGCTCAAGAACGCGCACAATATGCCAATGAAAATCGGTTAAATCGCAATTTTATTAATATTCAAGATAGCATAAAAGATCAAGGTGCCAATCTTCGTGATACTGTTTATCGTACTAACGCTATAACAAATGACTTTGTTAACAAGGGAGCAGCAGATAATTTGTTGGCTACTGAACGTGTTGGAGGGCGCATTGATGATAATCTTTATAGAACAACTTCAGGAATAGATCAAAGTATTTTTAGAGGTGTTCAAAGTATTCAACAAGGACAAACTGAAGCTATGCGTCAACTTGAAACAGATGTTGGACAAATTCAGTTAGAAAGTCAGAAAAGTACCAATGAACTAATTGCATACTTGAAATCAAATAATGATCACAATTGGTCTAATTTTGCAAATCTTACAAGAGATGTTTACCAAGGAAAGGCTGAAACTATTTTATCAAATACTAATCAATTTGCACAACTTGCAAAACAATCCAGTGATAATGCAGCCGCAATTCAAATAGAAGCTCTTAAAAATAAATCCGACTTATCAAAACAAATGGCTTTTGAATATAGTGATCTTAAGGATAAAATAACATCATCTGAATCAAGTATTAAAGAAGTATTAAGATCACAAGAAAGTGATCGTCTTCGTGATGTTTTGAGAGCAACTGAAAATAAAAGTTTGTATTTTGAATTAAAAAACAATCATCACCATCATCACCATAGACGAAGACATCATTAGGGACTCGGACGATCTAGCAATACAAGAAGAAAAAGTAAAAAAGAGGTAATTACTACCACTAATGAACCAAATATTTTGAATATACCAAATATTAGTGGCAAAAACACAAATGATAAAAGTTTTCAATTTAATGGCGAGATATTGTTAGATCGTCAATATGGAAATACAACTTCTAATTCTACTACTACAAGTTTTAATTCTAGTACAAGTTCTAGTTCTAATACAACTTCTAATTCTAGTACAAGTTCTAGTACAACAACTTCTAGTCCTACAACTTCTTCTGTATCTAGCTCAAGTATTTCTACAACAACTCCACCAAATTCTCCTATTTTACCCATTGTATACAATTCTTCTGAAACATCTTCTATACACACACAAGAAAATATACCTTTATCAGGAAATATACCTTTAACCGAATACATACCTTTAATATCAGAAAATATACCTTTATCAGAAAATATACCTTTATTAGAAAATATAATAGAAGAAAAAAATATACCTTTATTAGAAAATATAATAGAAGAAAAAAACATTCCTATATTAGAAAAAGAACAAGAAAAAAATCCTTTAGAACCCTCAATAAAAGAGTCTCCAGAATTGAATTCAATGTTAGATCAATATATAAATAGAATTGAGATATTAGATAATATAGTAGAAAAAAAAGAGGGATCGCTTGATTTAGATAATACAGAAACTCAAAGTAATTTTAGTAAAAAAACAAAAAAAAATCCATTTAATAAAGTTTTTAATAAACTGAAAAAGAAATCCAATATTGACGAATCTGAAAACTAAACATATAAAAATTAAAAAAAACAAAATTAAAAAATATTAAAAAAAATATTTATATCCAAAAACATAAATATCTTGTATTTTTTTTTACATTGTGTATCATATCTTTTATATTTTATCTCTTAGTCCTTGATCAAATATTTCAAACTTCTGTACCGTCTCTTTTGGAAAGATAAGTCCTATAATATCTTTATTCTTTAAAGTTTTTAAATAATACTTGAAATATATTATTTAAAACTAAATGAACATTTTATAAAAATGGATGATATAAATATAGAAAGTAATTTGAAGAATAATGATAATTTAAAAAGAAATGTTACATTTGAAACACATACTACAAATGATGTTTTACATAAAACAGAATTAATGAAATTAAGTAATGGGTGGAATGATAAAAATGAAAATATAATAATTTCAGTTGGTGAAAACGCAGCATCTTATAAATGGATGCACGAAAGATGCGCATCATATCATAAAATAGTATATAAAATAATGAGTATTTTATTAATTATACTAAGTACAACATTAACTGCTGAAACTATATTTCCAACAAATGATCCGCCTCCATTAACAGTAATTGAAATTATAAGAAGACTAATAATTTATATTGTTAATTTATTATCTGTTTTACAAACTTTTTTTAAATCTGAAGAAGTTAGTGAAAAACATTTAAATGCATCTGGATTGTTTAGTAATTTGTATCACGATATACAACAACAAATGTGTATGTTTAGAAGAGATAGAATTAATGCAAGTAAATATGTGGCAGATTGTTTAAAGACATATGATTCACTTGTAATAAATAGTCCTGATATAAATTCTTTTATTTTAAAAAAATTTAAAATAACATTTCAAAATTCTGATATATCATTACCTGATATTGCTGATAAAATTCAAAAAATAGAAATTATAACTGAAGATATTAAAAATATATCAAACGAACCTATAAAACAAATGATTATAGATAAGAATGATAAGAATGATAAGAATGACCAAAATAAACCAAATTGTAATAATTTAGCTCAGATTCACAATGCGTTTCAAATTCATGGTGATATAAGTGATAGAGATCTTGAAAATATAAATGCTATAGAACTTAGTGAATTAAGGCAAAAATTTTTAAAACAACGTTTGGATTATGAATACAATCGATTTTTACAACATTCAAATGAAAATGACTAATCTCTAGAGAACACTGAATTATAGACATTTGTTATATTAACAGCCATACTTGATATTCCATCTATAAGATTTCTATCATTTTTAATTTTAAGTGTTAATAAATCAACAAGGGCTATTTTTTTATCTACCAAATCTTTTATATTTAAAATATTTGAGATTTCTCTTTGTGAAAGAATATCTTCATCTTCTAAATACATTAAAAATTCATTAAAATTTGTACTGGATGATTCTAAAAATAATGATACTGGATTAGGATGATATAATAATGATATAAGAGATGTTGCTTTTGATGTTAATATACTAGATTTACTTAATTGAGGTACTTCTTCTGAATCTTCTAAAGTAATCATTGTTTTTTCTAATTTTTCATATGTATTTCTTATTAAATCTATTAAATTTTCAGATAAAGGTGTTCTATCAAACGGATGTTGTTCTACACCTCGTTCAATAACATATTCGTACAATGCTCTTATATCATCACACCATATTTTACCATTATGTTCATATGTAAACAAAAATTCTTGTTTAATATCAGATACATTGTCTGATGACAATACTGAATCATCATTATGGCATTTTTTAGAATATAATTCTGGATAACGTTGAATATGTTGTTTTTCTTCATTTGTTAAATTATTATGAATATTATTAGGATCATTGGGGTCTTCTTTTGTATATCGTATTTTTTGACGTCTTTGTTGTACAATCATTTTTTCTAATTTTTCAGAAAAATCTTGACATAATTCACGTTTTGACTTCATATTGTAGTAAGGTATTCCTTCTATTTCTGCAAGTTCTCTTAATTCTTCAATATCCAAAGATGTTAATTTGGCACACATTCTTTGCCAATGATAAGTGTATTTTTTAGGTAATTTTTTTTGTTCTATTCTTTCTTTTATTTTTTCTATCTTTGATTCTAAACCAGAACGAACTTTTACTTGAGTTGCTTTTAATTTTATAATTAATTTATATATATGATGATATACATTTGTTTTATGAATTTTTGATATTTCTAACAACGCTAATGATTTTTGATTACTCTGTATGTTTTTATAATTTTTTTGTAAAAATTCTATATTTAAATCTAATTTGTTGTTGTTTTTAAAATATTCATTTATAAAACCACCCATTAAATATTTAAAATTATATTTTTTTAAAACTTCTTTATAGGCTGGTAAATTTATATTAATTTTTAAATCAGCTTCTTTTAGTATATAAGGTATAATTGTTGTAAAAAAAAATGTTTGAATTTGTTTCATTGTCCATCCTACTCCTCTACGAATGGAAAAGTTATTAAAATTATCTTTTGTAATTTGTAAATCAGAGGGAGGTTTAACTATATATGGATCATCCTTTTTTCTCCATATAAAATAATTATTATTGTTATAATAAACATCGTTATTTACAGTAATTGTGTTAACTTTTTCTTTTATAATATCATCTGCTATAATTGTAGGTAAATTATCAAGATATAGATATTCTAATAAATCAACGTAAAATACCCTTACATCTTTACAAGTTTTCTTTTTCTTTTTGTTATATGTTGTATTCATTATACCACTTTTTTTACAAACATAATCACTTAATTCATCTTCCAATTCCGGTATATAATACATTGCATAATATATAGGATTTTTATAAGAATAAATCATACTAAAATTATTACTTGTAGCGTAATCTATATAATGTTTTTTTGCTAATCTAAGTAATTCTGAATAAAAAGTTTCATAATCAGTTTCTTTTCGTTTTTTAATCCAGACATTTTTATTTTTGAATAAATTTTCATTTGTAAAAATTTCCTCAATTGAATAATTTAATTCATAAGAAGACATTTTTTATATATTTTATATTATATAAAATAAATAAATAAATTTATATTTTTAAATAATAACAATACCATTTTTATTGTTTTCTATAGAAGGACACGTAACATTGTAAAGATAATATTTGAAAAATCCCGAACCTTCTATATAGTTTGATTTTTTATAATCTATTGGAAATATATCTGAAAAGGTAATTAAATCAAAAATTTTATTTTTATAAATATACTCGTTTATATATTCTAAATGATTTGTAATTTCATTATCATTGAAAAACATATAATAATAAAAACCAGAACTATATCCATGTTTTTGAACATAATTATAAGAATCTAATTGAAAAAAACATACGTATGATTCTATTTTATCTTTTTTGTAAATAATAAAATGATGAAATGCCTTGTTTTCAAATGTTTTTTTAAATTCGTTTAAATCTATTTTTTCGTAAATATCATATGTTTTATTTGCATATGTTATATATTTATCATATAATTCGTTGATTAATTTTATATCTATAACTTCTCCGTTAATATATTTAATTGTGTGTTTTTTCTTAAATTGAAATTTGTAAATAAATTTATTGTAAAAATTTATAATTGTTTGTTCATTTATATCATCTGTAATAAATTTTGCTTTACATAAATTTGGTACATTTATAATTCTATGATAAAATTTTTTCATTCCAAAATATGGGCTTTTAATAGGTGATGATATAGTATAATGTGCACCTATTATTGTCGGATAATGTAAAATAATTTCTTTAGTTAATACATTTATCATATATGATGAAATCCCTATATTTCTTAAGGGTAGTAAAATACATAAAAAATTTACCAATGCTGAATCAAATACATTTTGATAAAGTGAAATTTGACATTTTTTACCCAAAATATATCCAATAACATTAGTTTTATTTTTAGGATAAAATTCTAAAAGTATACCATCATTCATACAAAATTTAAATAAATCTTTAGAATATTTGTACATTATAGCATTATCATATGATGAAACATAATTAACATCAATAAAATTGATAATATTTGAAATTTTTTCATCTGTTAATTGATGTAATTCAAATACATTATAATTTAATTGTATTTTATTTGTGTCGAGATCATTTGTTATTTTTTTTAATAAAATATCTCTATCTAAAATTTGTGAAATTTTATCATTAATATTGACAGGTTTATCAATCCAGAAACTTTTCATTCTTTTTTATAACATTATATTAAAAATATAATAATAATAATACGCAAATTTATAACCTTTATCCTCTTCTAGGTGTAAATATAGGAGGTGGTGGTCTTTTTTTAGGTCTATGTTGTTTTCTATATATATTTCGTGCATCTTTATTATTATTATTTTCATTCCATTCGTTGTGATGTTGATATTCGTAATCATCATAATCTTCGTAATCGTCATCATCTATCCAATTATCATAATGTGGGTACCAATGATGCCAATAATATGGATTCCAATGTGGATGCCAATGCGAATGCCAATGTGGATACCAATGATAATCGTCATCGTAATATGATGAATTTATTGGACGTGGATGCGAATTAATTCTTTTATTCATAGTGTTTTATATTTTATATATAATTAAAATAAATAAAATATATAAAAAATACGCGATAAACAAAATATACATTTTTACAAATTAATCTTGTTTTTCATGTTTAATAGAGGCTTCTAATTTACAAGAAATTGGTATTTTTTGCACATTAGAAATTTGTAAGTTGTAATCTATATTATTTTGATTTATATCATTTTGATTATTGTTATTTTTGTATAAACTTTTTCTTTTACCGAATCTTTTCATACGTTTTGCTATAGAACTGTATAATTCTTTTCTAAAATTTTTCAAAGTTTCAGAGATAAGTGCTGTAAATTCAGTTTTATTCCAATTTGGTTTTGTTTCTATGCGTTGTTGAATTTTATATAAAACTTGTAAAAGAGTATCTTTATCTAATTGTTTTAATACACGATTATTGACTTCTTGATTTATATTTTTCCACATATCAGATGTTTCTAAATTATTAATATGATTTGGGTTGTATTCTAGAATATTAATAGAATATATTAAATCCGTTAGTTTTTCTGATGAATTGTATACGTAACCTTTATAAATTTGTTTGTATCTTTTTAATAATTGTAAACAGGTATATCCATCATTTAATTCATAAAATACATTTTTTATATTTTGTTTATTGGGAGTGTATCTATAACTCTCAATATCTTCATTTATATATTCTTTTACCCAATTTCGAATTGGTGTAATATCATTCGAGTAAAATATATTTAAAATTTGATCAGATTCTAAAGGAGCTTGGCGAATAACTATAAACATATTTCTTATATGTTATAAAGAAATTTATTTTATATAATTATATCTAAAATAAACGATTAAAATGAAGAAAATGTATTTTTCGTATAATTTTTTAATGTGATGATATATAATGTGATGATATATAATGTGATGATATAT